>WNFI01039471.1_pt1 | contig 69159 bp, 72 predicted proteins | sample 5400471 | NCBI WGS metagenome assembly WNFI01 (sample SAMN13153348, study PRJNA577476) | soil metagenome | isolation source: 100 cm saprolite on Douglas fir-dominated hillslope | place: USA:California | collected 2013-09-17 | reverse complement strand
GAGGCGAAGAAAGTCCGCGCACGCAAGATGATCCGCGAATTGCGAGGTCTCGGCTATCGCGTCGAGCTGATCTCACCTGCTCCGTCAGCGTGAGCGACTTTCGACCCTGGCTGAACGAACCGGTGAGGCCAGCTGACGTAGGTCATAGAAATCGCAGTACGAGTCAGCTCTTCTATCCGAGCCTGGCGGCAGGCCGGCGGTTGTGCGGAACTCGCGCTCATCATGCGCACCTACCCGATCGAACGCGAGATGGTAGACGTCATCGAAGACAAAGCCTGGAGTCTCGCCGTCGTCGGCATCGCGCCGTGATGCGATCTGCTGATGATCAGCAAGCAGGCCCTCAGGGATAGCAGGATGCGGCCGTCGAGCGCGCGGGCTCTTGCGAAATGCGTCGTACTCCGCGCACTGGTCCCTGAGGCGTCGCGCCCCTTCGGGTGCGGCCTGCACGACGCCGAGCAGCACCCACTCCTCGTGTGCGGTACAGTCACTTTCTAGCCGTCGATAGCGGCGAAAGACCGCTTCCCAAATGTCTCGCAGCACGCGCGGACGATGCTCTCACGCAGATTGCCGCGAGCCGTCAGCTTTCCAAAATGTGTTCTGACGCTCAGGTGATAGCCACCTAGGGTCGAGATATCGACATCTTCTCTCTGACGCGGGAGGCTATTTCGAGGGAAGAGTTGTCGATCGCCATAGTAATCCTAAGAAACGCCAGCCACCGTTCCTGCTCCGGGATCTGCTGAAGATAAGACACGATCCGGTCAGCGGCTATCCTTGCGACATATGCCCTCGCGTTACGGTGATCCGTGCAGGTCTCAGCATCCACGAAGACCTCATAGCGTAGCGTGAGATCGCGTCGGACGAACGTCCCCGGTTCCAGCGCCCACTGTCCAATCGTCTCGTACGACAGGCGCTTCGTCGGCCTTGCAACGAGCAGTTGTGGGATGACGATACGCCGGACGTCCTCTAGCGGGAGCTCATTAAGCGGGAGCTCGTTGGACATGAGCACGGCCTACCAAAGACGCGCTCAGTGCGGCCACGAATTGAGAGCGTTTGCTTCAGACGCATGTGTGAACGTAGGCGCGCATTTGCGGCCCTTTACTCAAGAAGCCCCAGGGGCGACGAATCGTCTTTCACGCAAAAGCTGCCCGAAGGCTCACAACATCCGCCTGGAATCAGAAGTCCCTCACCTCGTGGCCAGTTCGTCACGGCACATACCGCACATCGCGGAAGAAAACAGCGCGGCCCTGCGCGCCTTCGAAGACCAACTCGAACAGGACATACAAGCGTTTGACATCGGACCTTGAGAAGTCCGAAAGGGCGAAGCTGAAGGTCTGCCAGCTGGACGTGAGCGTCAGTCTCTTTTTGACCTCGTTGCCATCATCCGCATTGGTGTTGTCTTTCATTCCGACGTCGACGATCTCCCCGCCGACCGCACCACGCAGCTGAAACTGTACCCGTTTGTACGCCGACATGTCCTTGCCGGGACGACGGCCCGGCGTTGTGTCGCCCTGGAGAACAACTGCGACAAACCCGAACTGCTGGCCTGACGGATAGGCGCACTGGAGGCCTTCACTGCCAGTGCGCGTTAGCCAGTTCGTCAAACCCCGATCGGTGTTGACAAAGATGTCGAACCCGCCGGGAGCAAGATTACCTGCCGAGTCTATGAGTACGAACTCCTGCGGCGGCGCCGGCTGGACCGAAAGGATCGCGTTGGCGCTGGATCCGCCGAGCAAACACGTGATCGTGATCTGGAATGCGCCGCCGACTTCTCTTGTCCCTACGGTGAACGTCGCGCTGCTGGAGCTTGCCGCTACGGTGACGGACGTCGGAAGGGTCAGAACATTGTTCGTATCGTTGCTGGACAACTGGACCACCGCTCCGCCCGCGGGCGCAGCTCCCGATAGCGTGACGGTGCCCTGAGTCGATTTTCCGCCCTCGACGGACGCCAGGTTCATTGAACACGATGACAGGGACACAGGCGGCTGAGCCTGGGGCGTGATCGTCAGAGTCGCGGTCTGGCTGGCTGTCTGGTTCGTGCCGGACACCGTCGCCGTGAGCGTCGCGGTGAGCGTGATCGTCGTCGTTGCTGACACTGTGGACGTCGTGACCGTGAATGTCGCGCTCGTAGCACCCGCCTGAATGGCGACCGTGGCCGGCGCCGGCGTCGCTTGGGCGCTGCTCGCTGCGATGTTGATGGTCGCGGCTGCGCCTTGGAGTCCTGTGACCGTGATCGTGCCTTGCGTGTTGCCCCCCGCGACAACTGTGGACGGATTCAGGGACAGAGTGAGCGAAATGGAAGGGGGAGAGGACGACGGCGATGTTGCCGTGCCACCGCACGAAACGAACGTAAGAGCTGTTCCCGCGATGGCCGCCGCTGCGAGAGCGCAACCAGCCGAATTCAGGTGATAGGTCATGCCAACGCCCCTCTGTATGTGTGCGACGCGCTCGCGCTGGGAACATACTCTCTGCGCTGCCATTTCGCACGATGATTCGACGGCTGTCCAAATGTTGCAGATATTCTTCAGCTCAAACTACCGGCGATTTCAGTCGCCACTAGGTACGCGAGAGCGGTAACGGTCAGCATCGGGTTCGCGATGCCGACGGACGGAAACAGCGACGCGTCCGCTGCGTACAGGTTGGCGATGCCGTGCATTCTGCCCGCGTCGTTCGTCACGGAACCGTCAGGGTTTGCGCCCATCCGGAGTGTTCCAGCCTCGTGGTAGCTCCGGCCGGGCGGCATGATCTGGACTCGACGGTCGGGCGTGAATTTCGGTGCGAACGCTTCCAGTGGGAACTGTTCGGTGACAAAGTCCAATGGCTCCAGTAGCCTCGCCACTTCGAGAATGCGCTGCTCGAGCCGTCTGGCGCGCTGGCCGTCGCTGTCACTGGGTTGGAGCCGCGTGTGCGCCTTGGGTATGCCGAATTCATCGACCTCACTGGGTGACAGCGTCACCGCGTTCTCCCGATTGGGCTCCATAGCGGCGAAGCCGCCGATGGCGACTACCATCTCATTCCCATCCAGCTGGCCTCGGAGATGAATCTGGAATCGTGAACGGCGGTCCTCCTGCTCATCACCGGTAGGCGTGAGCACGAGGCTGATGCCCTCGCCATCCACAGCCTTCGGATGTCTTAACACCACCAGCGCCCGTCGTTCGATGTGTTCGGCAAGAAAGCGCCCCACAAGGGGTGTGGGGCATTCGAGACCCGAGTGCAACACCAAACGCGCCGATTCGATCGGACTTGCGGCGAGGACGAACGCACGGGCGCTGATCACGCGCGAGGCACCGGTCGCGCTTACGCATTCAATGCCGGTGATGGACGCGCCCCGCTGAATGAGGCGGCGGGCGAACGTATGCGGAGCCACAAAGAGCCGTTGCGGCCTTCTTGCGAGCCGATCCTCCAGTAGTGCATCCCATAGGCGAGCCGCTGAGCTGTCATAGCCACGCGAGACAGAGAACCGATCGCCGCGAGTGAAATCCACGCCAACGGGCGGCGCTTCAGGGTGGAACCCCCTGAGCTGTTCCCTCGTCCACGACTGCGCCTCGCCCGGAACATCGCCGGTCGAAACTCGCCGCCGGCGTTCGGCGATTGGATAGTATCGCTCGAGCTCCTCCACGACCCGCCGAGGCCACACGCCGTCGGGCGCCCACAGTCCGAAATCGACCCGATCAAACCGTCGGAGGTGCGCGCCAGCGGCGATGCCGCGGCCTCCGACGGCGTATAGCGCAAGACCGTCTGCGCAGTCGCCGCACCAAGGATGTGCGCCAAAGACGTCAAGGAATTGCCGTCGCCGGCGGTTCGGAAATAGATTGTTGACGTGCGTCAACGTCAGGATGCCACCGCGCTCGAGCACGGCGATCCTCAGCGAGGATGCATCGAAGAGATGTTCTGCCACAGCGACCCCTGACGTGCCCGAGCCGATGATGACGACGTCGAGCTCCGCTTGGACGAGTTCGTCAACGGACGACGTCAAGTTGAGGGCAGTTGTGCAGGGCATGAGCTAACCGCGAGGATCGTCTGTACACACGCCGACCGACGAACCGGTCTGATGCGATTCGAGCGCGGCATCCATCACCCGCTGCACCGCGACACCATCCTCGAATGACGGCTCGACCCGACGATCGTTCACGATAGCGTCTACGAATAGCCCGTCGGCCACGGATCGTCGCTTCCACGAAGCCAGTAAGCGTTCCTCGTACGAGCCCACGCCTTCCGCCGCCGGATCTCCGGAATCGATCAGGCGAATCTCTTCCCCGCGGCGGGCGCCTCGTAACTGCGGGTCGCGCGAACGCTGGAACTCCGCGGCAAGCCAACCCTCGTGACCGTACACGGCCTCTACCTGCATTTGGGATTCCGATCCCAGCTGGGCGACCGTCCTTGCGTGGATCGTTCCGTGCGAGCCGTCGGTGAATCGCATCAGGAGCATCGCGGAATCGTTGGCCGACATGCGCGAGCCGTCCGGCCGATGTCGAACGTGAAAGGTGTTGAGCGAGGCGCTCACGGACGCGACGGGACCGCCAAGCCATAGGGCCATGTCGATCATGTGGGAGCCCAGGTCGCCTAGCGCGCCGTTGGCACGCCGTTCGTCGAATCGCCAGGCGTAGTCGGGCTTCCATCCGCCTGAGCTCAGGTAGCTGAATGTCCATTGCAGGGGACGGCCGACCCATCCCTCTGCCAACAGCCGCTGCAGACGCTGGTAGGCCGCCAGCCATCGCCATCGAAAGAACGCCATGTGCTTCACCGACGCGGCTCGCGCGCGCGCAAGCATACCCGCGGCGTCCGCGCTATTGAGCGCAAGCGGTTTCTCGCATAGGACGTGGAGGTTCGCGTCGAGTGCGGCAAGCGTCATCGGCGGGTGGAGATCATCCGGCGTGGCGATGACGATGGCGTCCAGTCTGGCTTGGCCCAGCATGTCGGAGTACCGTGCGAATTGCTGCGGAATCTGATGGGCAATTGCCAGGCTATCTGTGCGCGCGAACGTTCGACCGCAGATAGCCACGAGTTCTGCTTGGGGGTGGCTTCGCAGCAACGGCAGGTGGACGCGCCCGACGAAGTGACTCGTGCCGACGACGCCGATGCGAACGCGCGGCGCGTCGGGCACCACAGACGGAGGTGGCGTGGCGTTTTCAACCTGGGACACGTCAGAAACCTCTCAAGAGTGCGCTTCATCCTACTCTTTCGCCGATCCGCCAACCCTGGCACTCGCATAACAAGCCTCGGGGCACCCGGCGCGCACCAAGAGAGACGACTCGGCCGGGATCGTCCGCGCCACGGGGCCTCCGGACTCTAGGCGAATATCTCACCGCCGCCGGTGCCCATCGCGAGGCGTACTGCGTTGTAGTCGGGTGAGTCGGCGGTCGTTACATACGCACTTCGGCAACGACGGCCACCGTGTGCAGATTGCTCTATTGGGCCGGCGCACCGTGAGGTGGTCGCTCGCACTCACCTACATCGGTTCTCTGACGTCGCCGCTCTAGCAGGACGGGCTCGCCAGACTCTGCCGGACTCGCCGCAGGCATCCTCACGGTTAAACAGACTCAAAGAGGCGGCGGGCGACCTGCTCGGTCAACTCCGTCTCTGACAAGACCTAGACTAGTGCGCCGCAACAATTGCCGTGATCTCGTCGACATCATCGTCCGTCAACAGGGTCCGCCAGCGACCGACCGACTGTTCGTCGATAGCTCTCGCGGGATCCGTGCTGCCAATAGCAAGGCCATCTTCGTCGAGTTCCCCATGGACGAAGGTCAGATGGTTCAGAAGACCGCATTCCCAGTCAATCTGAAGGAAGGTGCAGACGCGGCGAAGTTCGTAGGGGGCTCTTAACCGAAGTGAATGCATCGTTTTCGCGAGTTGCGCGGCGGGCCGGCGGCGGTGGAGTGTAGCCCTGTGCTCGCCAGCGTCCAGGCGCCGCGCATCGCGCGGCCCCCTACGGGCTTCGGCCTTGACGCCGGCTGCGCGCAGGGCATTGTTTGCATTTACCGCCGGCCCACGAAGACCAGGGAATGAAGGAAAGGCGATCCCACTAGCCATCGGTGGCGCCGATGGACGCGCGCCAGCGGGCGGCCGTCGAGGCCGTCTGCATGGACATGCACCGCCCGTACCTCAACGTCGTGACCGAGGTGTTGCACCGCGCCGAAGCCGTGTTCGATAAGTTCCATGTCCTCCAACACGCCTCCACCGCGCTCGATGAGATGCGACGTCAGGAGTTCTTTCGCGCCGGGCCCGCCATGCGCGAGCACGGCCGCGGCAAACGCTGGTTGCTCCTGAGGCGCTGGAAGACGTTGCACGGCTCTAAGCGTGCCCAGTTGCAGACCCTGTTTGCCGCCAACCGCCGGCTGTTCAAAGCGTACGTGCTCCGTGAACAACTCGACCGGCTTTGGTCGTACCAGACCCGCACCGGCGTGTTGAACTTCCTCAACGGCTGGTGCGACGCGCTCCGATGGCAGCGACTTCCCGAGATGGAGCGGTTGGGCGAGTTCCTATTTACGCATCTCGATGGGATCGCCGCCTACTGCGATCACCGGGTCCGCTTCGGCGTCGTCGAGTCGATCGACACCACGATCAAAGCCGTGCTTCGTCGAGCGCGCGGCATGCGCGATGAAACCATGTTGGTCCTGAAACTCAAGTGGGCGACCGCGCGCCCCATCCGATCCGCGCGCGACGTCATGCGATTTCTTCATCCAGAGGGCGTGCATTCACTTCGGTGAAGACCGATTTTTTGGGACACCGCTTCGAGCGTGCCGAAAAGCGAGGTGACGGCTGGAAGATGCGAGAACCGTCGCCACATTCTGGTATCTGGATCGATGCGAAACAGAAACGATTCCGTTCCATCTGTCAACAGCGTCAGGAGCCGCTGGACGTACAGATGACCCGTTTTTAGTGTCATCAGATGGTCTCCAGACACAAGCCCGCAGTTGTTCTGGTGTGCAAGGTCGGCGTATTGCGTCTTGTCGCCGTCGGAGATTAACACGACACGCGAACGGGGATAGACGCGCCGTATGAAAGGCACGCACCAGTCTATCTGTGGTCGACTGTTATAAACCTGGATCGCCCATGCGATGTTGCCGTCCTCTACAGGCGGTACTGTGTCGTGTGTCGCGTGCGGCGTCTCACGATTGCAGGACACCACAATAGACCCCTTGGGGGACGAACTGTCATTCTCGTGTGACACTCGCGACCGTTTCTCTGATCCCAGTCGTGTTTCAGATGGAGTCTATTCATGTGCGAGTGATTCGCCCGTCTCTGAGCTCATAGATTACATCGACCTCTCGCAACGTTGATTGTCGATGCGCCACAACAATGACTGTTGATTTCCTGTGTGGCCCTAAGATAGCCCTCTGCATAACACCTTCCGTGTGACTGTCTACGCTCGCTGTCGCTTCATCCAGCAGTACAGCGCGGGGCTTCGTCGCTAACACGCGCGCCAAGCACAGTAGCTGAACCTCGCCCATCGACAACCCCGTCGTGTCTTGCCCAACGACAGTTAACAACCCAGCGGGCAGTTTAGCGACGATGGGAGCCGCACCAGACTCTACGAGCGCGGAGGCAATGTCGTCGGCGCTGACGTCCGCCCGCGATCCTCCGAGGTTGTCGAGGAGAGTGCCACGCCACAGTCGACCCTCTTGGCTAACGACGGCACAGACACGCCTGAGCGAAGCCGGCGACACATCCTTGACGTCTATTCCGTCGACGAGCACGCCACCGCTGTTGACGTCGTACAGGCGTACGATAAGGTTGATCAGTGTTGTCTTGCCCACTCCAGTTGGGCCGACGATTCCAACCCGCTCGAACGGTGGCACAGCCCAGGTGACGTTGTCGAGTATGCGCACGCGCTGATCGTAGGCGAACGAGACCTCGCGCAATTCGATGCGGCACCCGACGCCAGTCAGGTCTAGCGCCACAGGAGTCGATGGGACCAACACCTGCGGCAGATCAAACAGTCGACAGATTCTCTCAGCCGCGTCCGTTGCGTCCTGAACCAGGCCTCCGGTTCCGGCAACCTCCGCAAGCGGCCGATGGAGGCGTTGGGAGTACTGGGCCATAATCAACAGCAGTCCCACGCTGGCAGCACCGACGGGAAGTGAACGCCCGCCAAGCAGAATCAGCATCATCAAACCAACTGCCCCCGCTGCGTCACAGATCGGGAGGACGAGCGCTTGATGTCGAAGAGACTGCAGAGTGCTCGACAAGGATTGTTTACTCAACGCGTCGAAGCGCGCCAGGTCCGTGCCCTGCCGATTGAACAAGATGACGACCTCTGACGCTGTGACTCGGTCCTCGATGAAGTCAATCACACGCTGTGTCGCCTCCCACGTCATCAGATGAAGTCTGCGTAGACGGTGGCGCAGTTTCACTAGGACGGTGTATGTAATAGGCAGAAGGGCAAGCGGCAATAACGCGAGCCGCCAATTCAGTGCCAGCATCATGATGCCAACCGCGATGACGCTGATCACCTCCGCGATGTACGCGGTCACGCCCGCTGTAAATAGATGGCCAATCAACTCAACGTCGCTGACAATCGTTGACATCGTTTGGCTCACTGGCACATGTTGCAAGACCCCGAAGTCCGTGCGCTGGACTATTCGGTATGCTTCCGATCGCAAGTGGCCAAGGATCGTCGGCGCTATCTTACGGAGTGCCAGGGCCTGAATGAGCTCCGCTACGCACGCTGTCACCAGGAACACCGCGCAGAGGCCAGCCAGTTCGGTGATGCCGTTGATGTTTCGTGTCGGGATGTACTGATCGATGCTCTTTTTGGTCAGGTATGGAATGCCTGTGCTCACGAGACTGCGTGTGACCAGCATTGCCAGTGCGATCGAGAGGAGTACAGAGATGCCCGGCAGGTAGCGCGATAAGAGAATAGATAGCGGCCTGCGGTGGTGGCTAAGCATCGGTACCCACGGGGCGGCACACTTGGTGCCGGTGCCAAGAGGCGTATTCGTTGGACTGCTGAAGCAATTCGAGATGGCGCCCATGGACGACGACGCGTCTGTCGTTCATGAGAGCAACTTGGTCCGCGCGGCTGGCGATAGAGGTTCTATGTGTGGCGATGACGATGGTTCGCCGGCAGCGGTCGGCCAGTAAACGCTCGAGGATCAGCTCTTCAGTTCTGGAATCGAGCGGCGCGAAGGCGTCGTCAAGAATCAGGATAGGTGCGGTAGTCGCGAGTGCCCTGGCGAGAGCCACACGCTGTCGCTGTCCTCCCGATAGCAAGGCGCCGCGCCTGCCGAGCTGAGTCGATAGTCCAGAGCCGTCCAGTGTGAAGTCTTGGTCAAGGCCCGCGAGCCACGCGGCGTGGCGAATCCGGTCTCGATGTTGGCTGGCGTCGCCGAGCCCGAACGCGATGTTCTCCTCGATCGTGCCTTCGAAGAGCGTCGGCTCTTGAGGGACAACGGCGATCATTTCGCGCCATGCGGCCATCCCCAGGCGACGGAGATCGACACCATCCACGCGGATGGAGCCGCATGCCGGCTGTTGGGCTCCCCACAGCATTCGCAAGAGGCTCGACTTGCCCGAACCGGTGGAGCCGACAATCGCAGTAAACGATCCTGGAGCCAGATCTATTCGAATTGCCTGTTCACCGGGGTTTGCTGAGCCTATTGCAATCATCGAATCAAAATCGACGTTGGGAATCCGGTCGTGCGAAGTCCGGACACTGCCCTGTCGGCCTTCCGTAGGCGAGCCGCCTCCGATCACTTCTGTGACTCTCCGCCAGGCCCCGGCAGAGTCTCCCCAGAGGCCAGCGGTGGCCGCTACCTGACTGCTGCAAAGGGCAACGACGGCTGCGTATCCCCAGGCTGCTACCAGCGAACCCATAGACAGCCTGCCCCGAATAGCCATCGCGCTGGCAATCCAAAGAACACCGATCGAGCATAAACCTGCGCAGGCCGCGACCCATGCGTTTCGAACGGCCATCGCCTTGACTCGGCTCGCCACTAGACCGACGTAGCGGTCGTTGATGGCGACGAATTCTTGGTACTCACTCTCCTCCCTTTGGCTTAGTCTGAGCTGACGCGCGATGTCGAATGCCTCGTGCACGTGGGTCGTGACTTCTCCCAACCGGAGCTGAATATTCCCGGTTGCGCCAAGCTGCCGCTTCTGAAATCTGACGACCACGGCCGAGATCGCGGCACTCGCTGTGGCGCACAACAGCGCGAGGCTGCCGCTAATCTCAGCGAGCTTCCAAAGTGCCAGCGCTCCAGTGGCTCCAGCCACGGGGCATTCCACGAGCATGCGGGCCGCGGCAACTGAGACCTCGCGGACATCGTGGACCAGCCTGGACATCAGGTCTCCGACATCGGCGCGAGCAACACATCTTTCTTGAACCGCCAAGAACAATCGACGCCGGAGGTCATGCTCGGCCACGGCCGCGAGCTCGCCCACGCGGTAGCGCACCAGTCCGCGAGAGACGGCAAGACTGGCGGCAAACACACTCACGCGCAGCGAGCAGAGCAGCAGGTTGGTGGACGAAGGGCTACTCGCGAGGGTGTCAATTGCAGCACCCAGAGTGGATGGCCACCACGCGGTCATAAGAACCACCGGAGGGACCACTGCCAAGGCAACCAGCGCGCGGCCCGAGCACAGGCTGAGCTGAACGGTACATCGAGAGCCGAGAAGTGACCGATAGGCACTGCTCACGGCGTCGTGCGTTCCGCTAGGTATTCCCCACGGTCGCATGGTGGAGATCTTTCTAAGGATTCCCAATTCGCCTAGTGGCTTGTACTGACTGAAGCAGTACTGGTACTCTCTGGCGCCATATGGCGCTGACGTTGACGACCGATGAACGAACAGAACTGGAGCGGCGTGTTCGCAGTCTCAAGATTCGATCGGAGGATGCGCGCCGCGCGCGGGTCATCCTGATGCTCGCCAACGGGGACTCGTATTCGACGATCGAAGCGACGGTGCCGTGTTTCCGTGACTATATCAACCGGTGGCGCCGCCGATTCCTCGCCGATCGCATCGATGGCCTGCGGCCGCGATACAAAGGGCAACCGCCCACCGTGCTGACGCCGGCGATGGAAGCGCGCGTCTTGGAAAAGACACGGCAGGCGCCGCCCGACGGCAGCACGCATTGGAGTACGCGCAAACTGGGTCGTCTGCTGAAGATTCATCACAATCTCGTCGCCAAAACGTGGCACCGCGCCGGTCTGCAGCCGCATCGGTTCGAAGGCTACATGCAATCGGACGACCCCGACTTCGAGACGAAGGCAGCGGACGTGATTGGGTTGTACGTCAATCCGCCGGATCATGCGGCCGTGTTCGCCGTCGATGCGAAAACGGCGATTCAGGCGCTCGATCGCCTCGACCCCGTCCTGCCGATGTCGCCCGGTCGGGCCGAGCGACACGGCTTCGAGTACTACCGCCACGGCACGCTCTCGTTGCTGGCCGCGCTCGACACGCAGTCCGGCGAAGTCCTCGCGCAGACGGTCCCTCGGCATACCAGCGCCGCGTTCGTCGACTTCCTGGGCGACATCGTCGCGACCCAACCGAAGCGACGGGAGATTCACGTCATCGCCGACAACCTGTCGACGCACAAAACCCAAGCCGTGCGGACGTTTCTGCTGGATCATCCGAACGTGCATCTCCATTTCACGCCGACATATTCGTCCTGGCTGAATCAAGTCGAGCTCTGGTTCGCGAAGATCGAACGCGACCTGCTCGCCCGAGGCATCTTCACATCCGTCGCTGACCTCGCGCGCAAGATTCGTCGCTACATCCGGCGCTACAACACGGCGCCGAAACCGATTCGTTGGCGCTATCGAAATCCGGCGCATCGCATTAGTAGTACTTCAGTGGGTACGGTCCACTAGTGCCTGGCTGCGGGGGCGCACCAAGCCCACACGTGCCTGGAATCGCCCCGCCGATTTCGTTGAACGAGCAAATAATGGATACCCGCATTATGCCTGACTGATGGGCGGAAGGTTAGACATCTCGGTCTACCAATAGAAACATCTTGACGCAGCCGTTGTCTCGTGGCATGGTTCGGTCCCCAGATCACTCATGGCAGTACAAGCATCTCGAGCACGCGAACCCGCAGCGCTCGACGCGAACGTTCCTCCCCGAGCTCCAGATACCTTGACGAGCGTAACTTGCGACGATCGAGGGATGCCGCCCGTGCGCAGGGCACCCGACGAGCATGTGTGGCTCACGTTCGACGACGGCCCGACCGCCGATGTGACGGAGAGCATTCTGTCGACACTGGGTCGGTGGGGCATTCGGGCAGTGTTCTTCGTGTGCGGTGCCCATGTGGAACAAAATCGTGAGGTGTTGCGAGCGGTCGCGCACGAGGGACACGAAGTGGGTAACCACACATGGAACCATGTCGCGCTAGATGGCCTGGATGCCGCGGCCGTGCATCAGGAGGGAGCTGATCCGTACCAACGAGGTCATTGCCGATGTAATCGGCCTACGGTGCCGCCACTTTCGCCCACCATACGGCGCATTGAATCAGCGGACGCAGCAGGTCGCGGACGGGCTCGGTCTCCTCACGGTGTTGTGGTCTGTCGCGCCGGAGGATTGGGAGTGTCCAGGCGCGGCGGAAATCAGTCGGCGAGTGGTCAAATCCGCCCAACAGGGTGACATCGTGCTATTGCACGACGGATGTGGAGACGTGCTCGACCCGTCACAACGAGTCTGGCTGAGCAACATAGACCCAGAACGATCGGGAACCGTCGCTGCGCTGCCGATGATCATAGACGGCCTTGGACGGCGCGGCCTCAGACTGGCCAACCGAGATGCCAGACTTACTAGTTAGCTTGTACGCGCTGCCTCCACTGGAGCGGCATCTCGAGCCTTTGCGACAGAGCGGCGTGGACATCCGTCGTGCAATTGGGCCGGAGAAGCAACTCGTGTGTGAGTGGGTCACACGGACTTTTCTACACAGTTCGTGGTCATCCGAATGCGAGATTGCATTTGCGCGTCGGCCGGTGTCCTGCTTGCTCGCGCTTCGGGGTGATGGGATCATTGGTTTCTATTGTTATGAAGTGACATTCAAGAATTTTGCGGGACCCGCGGGCGTCCTTCCACGGGAGAGACGAAAGGACATTTTTCAGGCGCTGACGCTCAGGGCCATGCATGCATTTCGTGACGAGGGATATGCGTATGCGATCGTTGGAAGCACGAACCACGCGAGCTTCAAGGCGTCCCAGGCGATTGTGAACGCCCGTGTAATCGAAGGTTCCGACCCAGGTGCGTATGCACCGCCATTAGCCATCGGCTGAGCGCGCCGCGCTACCTCCTTCTTGAACCTACTCGGCGTTCTGCCCCATAGGCACAGATTGGCTCTCGAGCTTGCGCGCGTACGCGAGGAACATTTCCCGAATCGGTAAGCAGGTAGATAAGAACCCGCTGTGACGCTGAAGCAGCGCTCTCATCACGTCCGCTCTGGCTCGATCCATCGACGGGTTTGTCAGCCGTTCGCCGGAATGATTGTGAATAATGATGTGAAAACCGTCGATCGGCGCCAAATGCGTGCCGCATCCGGAGATCCGTAGGAAGAGATCCGTGTCACTCCCCACATGTAGAGTTTCGTCGAAACCGCCCTCCTTCTTCAACACAGCGGCTGCGATGCTGACACCAAACCCTATACCAACACCCACGAGCGCATCTAGTCGCTCCAAGAACGACGAGCCAGCGGCCGGCGCTCCGACCATCCGAACCTTTGCGATCCCTCCATGTGACTCACTGTAGTCAACGAGCGCAGCCCCACACCAGGTCACACACGGCACGCCGACCTCTCGGATGGTATTGTGCGTCGCCTCCAAGAACGACTCACAATACTCATCGTCATCATCCAAGAACGAGAGATACGACCCGAGAGCCGCGGCCACTCCACGATTACGAGCAACCGAGACACCCATCGCCCCTGACGTTCGGATGTACCGCACGTTCCCGCCCGAGGCGTGCGCTATCATCGCCTGGGCAACTGGCGTCGTACCGTCATCGACAATAATCAGTTCAAAATCGCTAAATGTCTGGCGCGCCACGCTCGAGATCGCGCGCATCAGCATATCGGGCCGGTTGCAGGTAGGGAGGATGACGGAGAAACGTGGAGCATCTCGCATCAGAATCTGGCGTCCTTAGCCGGAAGTGCCTACCCCTTGGGGGCCTTCGACATCCGCGATTTTAGCCCGACGATCATCGACGGACATGTACCACCTTCGGGCCTGCATCGTCCTCGAGACTGATTGACACCGATGAATCTTGCGTAAGCGCGCTGCGGCATGACATGGACATGATTGATCGAGCGCGATTCCGCGGTACACTGGCCCTTTATCAAGCGCACGATTGTCGCCATCAATCATGCTCGAGCTTTCGGTACTCGGACATAGCGAATGACCATCACCGCGATCATTCCACACTTCTATCGCGAGCGTCGAGACAACCTGCCTCGATTAATTGCGTCGTTGAATGGCGGCAGCGTCGCACCTGCTGAGGTGTTAGTGTGGAATAACGACTTAAATTTTGATGGCGCTCACTTGAATGCTTCGGTGATCGATTCGCATCGCAATTGTGGGCCGCAGTCACGCTTCGCGGCCGCTCTCGTCGCTGCGAGTGATCTGATTCTCTTTCAAGACAATGACGTGGAGGTACGGCCGGCAACCCTAGAGCACATGGCTCGCGAAGCTGAAGCGCTCCCCGGCGACTGCATCCTGAGCCTCGAGGGACGCCGCTTGGGACCAACTGGAGGGTACATCGATTCTCTCTATATTTGTGGAGATACGCTCCAACGCCCGGCTCAGATCGATGTCTCGCTCGGAAGAGTGGAACTTGTCAGGAAACGAACTGTGTTGCACCTTCTCCATCAGATGCCCTTTGACGATGCGATGGTAATGGACGACATTTGGTTCAGTGCGGCTGCCGCGCAGCAGGGTGTACCCCGGTTCGTCGTGCCGTGGCAGGGCGATCAAGGCTTTACCAACCTCTCCGAGTGTGGAGTTGGGCTCTACGACTCGGACCCTGCGTGCCACTACGACACTCGCGACCGTCTGTGCCGCAAGCTCTTTGGTTGTGCTCATGAGTCCCGAACATGAGGAGCAATGCTGCGTCCAGCGCACCCCCAGATCTCGGGCCATAGACGTAACACGAGAGCAAAGCACCCAATATAATCTCGCAGGCGTCGCACATCTCGCCTCACCGTGTCCGTCGAGCGGAACTCGATCGGGACGCCGGCGTCCGGTCTTTGCAAGTACGCGAGAGCTGTCTCACGGTATCGAACGAGGTCGGCGGCGATGTACGCCGGACAGCCGGCGCTGAGCTGCCGATCGATCGATGCCAACTGGGGGGCCGTGCGTTCCCGCGCCGCCTTCCCTGTCTCGTACGCGAACGATCCGATATCCAGCTGGCTGATATTCCAGAGATAGTCTCCCAAGGCGCGGAGATTCACGTCGGCGCAACCGGCGGCCATGGGTCGCCAGTCGCCAATGAGTTGTTGGATGAGATCTCCGAATCGCAGTTGTGCGGCGGACGTGATGGCAGAGGAATCGTAGACCGACGGCCTCGATGAGTCATGTATTATCCCGCACGGAACATGGCCTATAAATGCATCAGGACTCGCAATCCGTAGCATCGCGCCGAACAGTCCATCTTCGTTAGTCCCTACGGAACTGAATGGCGGAACAATCGTTCGATTGTCAATGGCCGCACAGTAGGCCATCAGGCCAGATTCATCGGTCACGGTTGGCCGCGGGACACTTCTGACTACTTCGCGGCTGGTGGTCGCCAACCTGTAGAGTGCTGGAGTATCACGGATCACCCTGCCGGCGGTGGTCGTGTTGAAGAGGATCGAGTAGGGGCAGTGCACCGCACTATCGCCAGCAATCCCAGACCATGTTGCGCGAACCGTGCCCTGCCAGGTTGCCGCCGCATGTTCGGTCGATTCAGATGCACCGTGGACGCGACGTTGGAGATCGCTGAGTGTGGCACCTAGCAGTTCTTCATGCGCCGCGATCAGGTCGCCACCCGCGGACTTCGCTGCGGTGGTGATGGCCGAGGCACGAGACTCGCACAGGGTAGTCAGTCTCGGGTCATCTCGGCTGACAAACTGAACATGTGGACCGCCTCCATGCGGCGCCGTCCAGGGCATGCATACTGTGTCGTCATCGGCGGTGAGGATTGCCTGACCTGCAGAGATCAGCAGGAGCAGAGTCCTCGCCGACCCGGGACTGTGCGACCGCGCCATCTCTGGCAGCATGCAGGAAACAACCGCAGGAGGAATCCCGTGTCGAATAAGCCTCCGCCGTATAGCAGCCTGGGCACAGGGACCAACATAAGTCAACGGAAGCTCAGGAGCCTCCTGTTGGGCGCTGGCGACAATGATCTGATTGCGAGAACTGTTGGCACGTTCTTTTGAGCCATCGATGACAACGAACCGCACATGGCGGCCGCCAGCGCGACAATGATCCTGATATGAGCGGAGGCACCGGCGTAGAAGTGTCGGCCTGTCGGCGGTGATCACGCCGATGGTCTCGATACTAGCGCCAGCGGCTATCATCCGACTGCGCCCTCGGCTTCGACGCGCTCGGGGCGCAAGTGGCCGTGAGTGGCAGCAAACGCCAGGATGTCGGCGGACTCTGAAAGGCGTGCGTCAGTTGGCCGGTAGATGTGTCCGCCACGTCCAACCCGGAGTAATACGGGCCTTGGCTCGCTGACCGTCACCGAGGCAGCTATGAGAGTCGCAGCGAATTTTGCCGAATGGCACGGGACCACGCGATCGTCTCCACTGCCAACCGTCAGCAGTACAGCTGGGTAACGTGTGCCGTGCAAGACATTGTGAAGCGGCGAAAAGGCACGCAAGACCTCTCTGGTCTCGGGCGTGTCCGGACAGCCATATTCGTCGATCCACGCTGGGCCGCAGGTGAATCTGTGGAAGCGCAGCATGTCGAGCACTGCAGATTCGGCGATCACGGCTGCAAACAGTTCCGGATGCCGAAGCATGGCAGCCGCGACTACCAATCCACCGTTTGACCCTCCGTTTGCGAGAAGAGTGGTCGCAGAGCAGTATCGTCTCTCGATCAACAATTGTGCGGCAGCTACATAATCTTCGAACGAACGGGTCTTCGTCGCGCCCACCGCGGCTCGATGCCACTGGCGGCCGAGTTCGCCACCGCCGCGAATGCATGCAATCGCGTAGATGCCTCCAGAGTCTACCCAGGCGCTGGCTTCAGCTCTGAAGCCCGTGAACACCAGGGCGCCAAAGCCGCCATACGCATACAGAATCGTCGCTGCCTGGCCATCTAAGGCAACATCAGACCGACGACAAATGATCATCGGAATCTGGCAGCCATCGTCGGTTTCGACAACAACCCGCTCGACTACCACGGGCGCGAGATGGCCAGATGCGGGCGACGCCCAGATCAGCTCCAGGTTGTGCGTTACCGTGTTGTAGGCACGAATGACGGGTGACTGAGAGGGCGCACTGAAGCTATAGACGATCTCTGGACCCGCCGCCTGGGCACTCAACCCGGTGATGGCGCCAATCGATGGGGGATGAATCACCCGCTGTAGAACGCCTGTCGTCGTGAACAGACGCAACGAGGGACAGACCCGATCGAGCACGAGCAAGGCTATGTGATCGGCGGTCATCACCGCGTCGCACATCACGACGTCGGCTTCTGGAATGATTGTCCGCCAGTGATCCTTGTCTGGCGACGCACAAGGCGCCGCAACGACTTTGCCTCTGTCTGTCTCGTCGTCCACGAAGAGAACAATCTGGTCATCGTGTGTTCCGACGAGTTGCCGCGTGGCGTCCGGTAGCGGCGCGATTGTTAGCCAACAATCCTTGATGGCTTCGAGGTTGCCGCCACAGAGGTCCAAGAGATACAGCGCGTTACCGCTTGGACTGTCCATGACAGAGGCCACAAGGTATCTGCCAGTGCAGTCGCAGGTGGCCATGACGTAGGCATTCCGACTGGGCGGCGAGAACACCCTGATGTCATCGCTTTGTAACGTACCAAGCCTGTGATAGTACAGGGCATGGTCTAACAGGGCGGCGTCGCCACTCTCGGCGGTATGTGCCGGGAATGCAGAATAAAAGAATCCGCTGGAATCCGGACACCAGCAGGGCCCGCCGAACCGTACCTGCCCCACCCTGTCCTCCCGGTCACTTCCCTTGTCCACATCTCGGACGCGTAGGGTGACACAATCGCTTCCATTTGCGCTCGTCCCATACGCAACCCATAAACCGTCATGTGAAGGCGTCACCATGGACACCGCGATGGAGCCATCCGACGAGAACTCGTTCGGGTCGAGTAGAACGTGATCTATGGATCGCAGGGTGTTGCCGAACATCCACACATCCTGCTGAAGGTCCCCTGGATTTGTCGCGCAGAACCACCTTCCGCCTGCCCCGATTGGTACTCCTCGGCGCTCCCCCCGAAGTAGGCGTTCCAAGCGGTTCGCGAACAGTGGTCTCGCAGGAAGCCCATCGAGGTATGTTCGTGCTCGCGAATCCTGCTCTGAGAGCCAGAGTGTTGTCTCTTCACTCTGGCTCTCGAGCCACAAGAATGGGTCTTGCTCGGCAGGTCCAGCAATACCGCGACTCACTTCGACTCCTGAGGAAGTTCCGCAACGCGTGTAGGCACAAGAAAACCAAGATCGACCAGACGTCGAATTGCCGACAGGGTGCCGCGTGAGCGCAGGATCTCACCGACCCGCCGTTGGCGGCGACACGCCGCCAATATCTGGCGCTCGATTTGGTTCACTCTCACGCGTGCCGGCCACGCGGGGTCGTGGAGGTAACAGCTCTTGTTGCGCAGCGATAGTGACCATGCGTTCTCTATCCATGTGTCCTGGTGGACTTCAGGTGTGGGACAGCTCACATAGTTGCTGAGCGGATGCCAGTAGTTACTGAGAGGACGATCGACACGCGGAAGCAGGTCGGAGATTTTACACACGCTTGGATGACTGACCAGGCGTACGCGCGAGCGCGGCGTCGCGATGCGTGCTTGCAACGCGTCACGGATCGCCGCCACCAGAATCGATGCACACGCAGACGCAGAGTACAGTGTGGAGGCGCGCAGACGAGCACGCTCGGCCACACGCGACCGCTCGCCGCTGTCCTGGAGGAGGCGGACGGCACTATTGATGCCATGACGGAAGTCCATCCTCAACCCGGTTGGCGTCAGCCAGGTCGGCATCAGCGAACCCGTCACTCCATCACGAACCGTGTCTTTGAATCCACCGTATGCAGCGGCAACCACAGGTGTCGCGCAGGACATGGCCTCGACGGCGACGTAGCCAAAATTCTCATCAATGGACTGCGTGGGATGCAGCAGCAGATCCATGGATGAATAACAGCGGCGTAGATCATGGTCATTCAGTGCGTCCGAAAGGAAAGTGACGCACCCTTGAAGGCCGAAGCGCTCAACCAGAGAAGCAATTGTGGCGGGGTAGGGCTTTGTGCGCTGGTAGTTCAATATTGGATAGTCGGTCCAGTATTGCCCGACGACCAGACCGCGCGTGTTCTCGAGGCCAGCGACCGTTCGGATCGCGCTCAACATGTGGAGATAGCGATGCAGGCCCTTCTGCGGCAACAGGCGCGCGACAAAGCCAACGGTCTTGCCGTCGTGCCCGCGAAACAGAGGAGCGGCATTCCGCCCGCGATCCAACGACCCTGCGACCGGCAATGGCAATACGCAGATGCGCGGCGGGTGAGTGCACATCGCCTTTATCACGCTCGCATCGGACTCGCAATTGACTACGAGAACGTCGGTTGTCCGAAGCTGGGGAAGATTGACTTTGAGAAAGTCTTGATCGAGCACCACGCCGCCGTGCATGGCAAAAACGAACACGGCATCAGAGGAGCGGCGAGCCTTCCAGCCCGCAGGCCCTGAGAAGTTGATTACGACGTCGCTGTCGCCAGGTTCGCCTTCTGCCGACCGGTGGCGGACATGTCCAATGGAGCGCAGGGTCGATAACCAAAACCGACGTGTTCTTTCGACGCTGCGCCAAAGGTGAGGCGAGGCGCCAAAAACGCCGATGCTCAAGTGCCGTGTCGCGCCTGGCATAGCTCTTACGAGGTCAAGAAATCGGCGGGAGGAGGTAAGACGTCGAGACGATGCCCACGGAGGCTGTTCCTCCGTGGGCATCCACGACGAACGCTAGCTGCAACAGCCCTGAGTACAGCAGCCAGCCATAAGCGGCCCGGTCTTCTTTCCGAGCGTCGCTGCCGTCAGCTTGACCGCGGCGCCGGGCTGCCGCTTCGTGCTTATCTTCGTCATTGGAACCTCCTTGTGCGTCACCTTATGGGCAAGGGCGCCGGTTCAGTCTACACCACGTCGCTTGTGTGTACCTGCGCAACTCGTCCCGGCGAGGGATTCGCGGGTAAGTAATACCCGGGAGCCTCCCGCGTGATAGGTCTTCATCGCTATTCAGATCGCCCCGCTCCCGTGAAGAGTCAAATGCTGATCCAACCAATAATGAAGGACGATGTGGTGTGCGGACTCTGCCCAACCATAACGGCTCAGCGGCACGTAAAAGTTGAGGTCCCCGCGAGCTCTGCTGGTATTGTCACTTTTCATCGCCGAAAGCGTCACGATGTTGACTCTCAGCTTGCGCGCCGTAGAAATCGCCTGCAACACGTTTGGCGAGTTGCCGGAACTGCTAATGGTTACCAATAAATCGCCTTCGTTGGCCATACGGCCAAGGGGGAGCGCGAAGATCTGATCGAACCCCACGTCATTGCCAGCCGCCGTGAGCATCGCCACGTCGCTGAACGACCAGGCTCTCACCTCACCGTTCTTGCACGCGTCAGCGGCGATATGGCTCGCGACGGCGGCGCTCCCGCCATTACCGGCGAAGTACAGACTCTTTCCATTATGTTTCACCCTCCCCGTCATCTCGACCCAGAGGCGAAACCCCTCGGACGCCTCGAGCTGGGCGCCGGACTGGTCCGTCACTAGGAGGCTACGAAGTCCTCTGTCGACTGTTTCGAGGTAGTCAGTCCACGGTTCCATCGCTCCCCCTGACGAGAGCCCGTCGCCACTGGTTCCGGTACCGAACGACTCAAGGGACATCCTTCAAGCACCCAGATTCGAAGACTTTATCTTAGCGACGCCTGATTGGCCATGTCCGCACCCACCTTGTGTGGATGAGTCACGGCGTACTTCAATTCTCTGTTATCTACGGGTCTCCTCCAACGAGAACGGATCTCGCTAGACTCAACGATCGGAATGCCGAGGCGATGAGCGGCCCAGGAGATAATGAAGTCATCTGAACAGCTTCCTCGAGCTGCTACCCGCCGCATGTCCTCACACCGCGCCCATGTGGTCAGGAAGCCTGTGGCGCAGGTCCGATGATTCAGAATGCCCGACCTCAGCATCCTGACGGCCGCATCACGTGTCATGCCGATGCAACCGCCCTGGACGTTGGCTGGTACGCTGATTTCGTCTTGCCGGCCCTCTGATATGGTCTCCAGAGTTCCGAAGACGGACGAGAATGCGGCCAATGATCGAAAGCGTCTGGCAACACGCGCGTCAGGGTCGATCCGGACGACATACACCTCTTGGCCATCGGTGAGGGCGCGCAGCAGACGACGCACGTATCGATGAGACGTCTGCAACGTCATCAAGTGAATGCCGGCTATGTAGGTACAGTTGTATTCGACGGATAGACGGATAGATCGGTGTAGTCGTCTTCGTCGCCGTCATTGATCAGGACCACTCGAGACGATGGGTAGTGTCGGCGCAGTTCTGGAAGGCATGCTTGCAAGTCGCGCCGACTCTCGTACCAACTGAAACGCCCACGCGATCTCGGAGTCGCGGATCTTCGCGCGGTACTTGAACTGAATGTGCATCATCGTGGCGCTCGGCTGCAGGGCCAAGCCCGATCAGCGAGGCGCAGTGGAGTAGATGCGACGTACGCCTCTCATCACTCCCTGTGACCATGCGCTGGCTCGCGCGGCTCTTTTTATCATAAACTGTCCGAAATGACATCCAGCAATGCATGGTGGCCTCTCGAACTGTCACCGCGTGCCGCAACTGCTAGAGACACGTGGGCGGCGCACATCATGGAGGAGCGATCTGCGCTCGACGCGTCGACATGTGCGACGTTGGTCCATCAATTGGATGACGCGATGCGCTTCCACCTCGGGCATATTCTAGAAAGCGACACGTTGCCGCACTTCGCGCACGTGATTAACGGGTGGGGCAACGTCGTGTTTCAAGGGCGCTCAATGTTCGAATGCCTTGACCGATTCATCCATGCCTACGGCACTCGCCGCGCCCTCCTTCAATGTGATCCCGAAGGGGACTTCCACCCGTGGCAAACATTGGCGTATGCCGTTATGGCAGGTGCCTCACCCACGACGCGGATAGGCAGCACCGCGGGAGGAGTCACCATGCTCGATCTCTGCCACGGTAGCCGCCATCTCAATACTGATGAGGGCAGAGAGTTCGGCCATTTGCTGTTCGCGTTGGCACATCTCGATCCAGAGGGCGACGGGATCTTTCATTTGAAGACCCGAGCCGTCAGCCTAGATGATCTCCTCACGGAAGCCATCACGGCACATGACTCAGGCACGTTCGAGGTGTGCCGCAAATTTCACCTCACCGAAGGTCTGTGCGCCGCCACGAGCTTGATGCCGGCGTTCGAGGAGTTCCGCCCAGACGCCGAGGCCTTCCTGGCTGGCCAATGCGAGATGCTTCCGATACTCGGCATGATTCTCGAACAAGCGATGAGACAGGCGGCACGCATCCCAGCAGAGCGTGACACGGCGCTCTTGGATGAGCTCCGGTCATCTCTGTACATGGGACCTTACGTCGAAAATCACTGCTACTATGCCGGACACTTGGTGGAGCTCCTGTGCTTCGCTCATCGGTTAGGTTTCGCCATCGATGAGATCCATTGGCAGTCGGCGATATGCGTCCTGAACACCGTAAACCAGATTTTGATTTCTTGCCTTCCTCGGATTTCCTTTGCCGATGCCTTCTTGCACCTTGGGCACTATCGTCGTGCATTGACTTTGGCCGAGCAGATACTGGTGAGGCGCCTGCCGCCGGGCGAATTGGACTTAGCAGGCTACACGCTCATCGCCGAGCCACCCGTCGAGGTGGTCGCTCCTGACGTCGGATCGTTACCTTCAACCTTCGATGTGGCGCCGCCGTCGAGCGTCTCAAACGCCGACCTGGAAGAGGTCGTACGGCAGTTCGGTACGAAGTGGTCGGATGATCCCGCGCCGATTGGGTGGTTCCCCCATTTCAGAAGGCTCATGATTCCTGGATGGCCCAGGGCAGTTCACTACGAATTCTTGTCGCAACGGGGTGAGGTGGGCGTCGAGGTGCACTTGGAGAATGAGTCTCTGAGACCATTGCAGAAAGTACTCAAAGCGCTCGCCTCATCAGATAAGTCCCCTGGGTTGGACGCGTCGACGCTGCAATGGGATTCGACGTGGCATCGCGGCGACGGCAGATTACGCATTGTCTTTCCACCGATCGCATCGCCGGAAACCCGAGCGTATGCTATGCACTGGCTGATTGCTCAGACGCGTTCCCTCATCGATCTGGAATTGCAACGGATATGACCGGTCGGGGGGATGGCGTCCTGATGGTTCGCTGAATAAGTAGCGCGGCCTGAAAATCGAGGGTTCGCTGAGCGAAGCGCGCAATGCTGACGAGGATCTCGTCGGCACTCTTGGTCCACACGAACGGCGTCGCCTTCGCATGATGGGCGGCGATGGATTCCCGAATCGCCGCCTTGAGCTGCGCGACGCTGCGGTGCACGCCTGGCCGCAATTGTTTGTTCGTGAGCTCGGCGAACCAGCGTTCGACGAGGTTCAGCCAGGATCCACAGGTAGGCGTGAAGTGCACGTGAAAGCGCGGTCGCTTGGCGAACCAGTTCCGGATCAACGGCGTCTTGTGCGTGCCGTAGTTGTCCATGATCAGATGGACGTCGAGGTGTCGAGGGACGGCGGCGTCCACGGCATCCAGGAACTGCCGGAACCCGCTCGAGCGGTGCCGTTGATGAAACTGCGTGATGAGTTCACTGGTCTTGACGTTGAGCGCCGCAAACAACGTGGTCGTGCCATGCCGCCGATAATCATGCGTGCGCCGTTCGGCCTTGCCAGGCCGCAGCGGCAAGACGGGTTGCGTGCGATCCAACGCCTGAATCTGCGATTTCTCGTCCACACAGAACACGACGGCATGGGTCGGCGGATGCATATACAGGCCGACGATGTCCCGTACCTTCTCGATGAGCAACGGATCGGTCGACAGCTTGAAGGTCTCGGTGCGATGCGGTTGCAAGCCAAAGGCACGCCAAATCTGTTGAATCGTCGTCCGACCCAGCCCCGTCGCTTTCGCCATGCCGCGGCTGCTCCAGTGCGTTTCGCCGCGCGGCGTCTCCTCGAGTGTTCGCACGATCACCTGCTCGATTTGCTCATCGCTGATCTGCCGCGGCGTCCCCGGCGCGGCTCGTCATACAGCCCGTCCACTCGGTCGCGAATAAACCGCGCGCGCCATTTGCACACCGTGACCTGCGACATCCGCAGGCGTCTCGCGACCACCGTGTTGTCGTGCCCCTCCGCGCACCCGACAATGATCCGCGCCCGCCGCGCGAGATGCGGGGCCGTCCGAGACCGATGCGCCAACGAGTCCCGTCGCACGCGTTCGTCGTCGCTCAGAATCAGGGCCACCTTGCGTCGTCCGAGTCCCATACTCGCCTCCTTGTAGACGAGTACGATGCGGCCGCGCCAGTTGTTTCACATTCTTCGCGGTCAGGACACTAGTCCTTGATGCGGCATCTTCCGTTGGCGCGCGAGCGTGAGCCGCTCGGGCAGGGTGTCGAGCATGCGCGAGAGCTTCAGCCGCCGCAGGACGGTCTTCAGATCCGGGGCGAGAGGGTGGGAGTCGTATCTTCACGCGATCGAAGATCCTCAGATAATCTATGAATACGGCGCTATTGAAGCTATCAAAGCGACGAAATGCCTGAATGCGCGTACATAACTCGTACGCGCTTTGGCGCCTGCGTGGTACTCTCGGAGCATGCCGCAAGGCGCTCTCGCCCTCTATCGTCGGCACCTGAACAGCTGCAGTCACCTGGCCAAGGGGAACGCCTGGACCCGATGCCAATGCCCAATTTGGGTGCAGGGGTCTATCGGCGGAGAGGCCGTTCGGCGGAGCCTCAACACGACGAATTGCACTGCGGCGTCGACGACCGTTCACCAGTGGCAGTCGTCCGGGCGCGTCGGCGTTCTCAAGCCGGAACTGCCGGATGTTGATGCGGCAATCGACCAGTTCCTCAAAAAGGCCAAGACTCGGAACCTCGCCGCGACAACGATCAAGAAGAGGCGGGAGCTGCTCAAGGGCAAGCTGCTCGCGTACTGCAAGCGGAAGGGTTACCGCCATCTCCGAGATCTGACTGTCGAACGGCTTCGCGATTTTCGACACGGCTGGAAATACTCCCCTCTGTCGGCCGCGAAGCGCTTGGAGTACCTGCGCGCGTTCCTCAGGTTCTGTTTGGAAGCGGGCTGGATCGAACGGAACCCTGCGGCGGCGCTCAAACCCACGAAGGTTCCCCACAAGCCGACGCTGCCATACACAGATGTCGAGGTCGAGCGGCTTCTTGACGCGGCGCGCGCGCTCGTCGCGTGTGGGCAGTACGGCCCCCGGATCGAGCCGATGATTCTGCTGCTGCGCTACTCCGGTCTGCGCATGCAGGATGCGGCCTGTCTCGAACGCGCACGGCTCGATGGCGATAAGCTGTTCCTCTACCAACAGAAGACGGGCACGCCCGTCTACTGTCCATTGCCTCCGGTCGTGGTCCAACAGCTGGCGGCCCTCGCGTCTGCCAACGAGCGCTACTTCTTCTACGATGGCAAGAGCCAACCCGAGAGCATGGTCAAGAGCTGGGACCGCGTCTTCAAGAAGGTCGGGGAGACCGCCGACCCGGTCGTGTCGAACTGCCACCCGCATCGCTTCCGCGACACGTTCGCCGTCTCGCTCTTGCTGAAGGGTGTTTCGCTCGACAGCGTCTCGAAGTTGCTCGGCCACAGTTCGATCAAGATCACCGAACGGCATTATGCGCCCTGGGTGAAGGCGCGACCGGGTCAGCTCGAGAGCGAAGTGAGGCGAATCTGGACCTGACCCCAATACCGGGCAACCAATTTTCGCGGTCTCGACTTGACGAGCTTTCAACGCAAGTCGATTGGCGTCCCCTATGAATCGTCTACAATTCCTGAACACCTTCACGGATTTTGGCTCCTGCGACTCGCCCAACGATGTATGCCCAAACCTTCGATTCGACGCTCAACGAAAGACGCCGGCGCGGACAACGGCGAAGCTCGGAGCGCACGCGCCGCCGCACTCAACGAAGGATTGCATGACGACGAACGCGTGCGAATGACGATCCGGCTCAGTGAGTCGTTGCGCGCCCAACTGAAGGCAGTGGCGGCCGCGCGCCGCCAGAGCATCGAGCGACCGCTCGAGGAAACCCTCGACCGCGAGTTGTCGGCAGGCGCGCCGGGCGTCGAGTCGCTCGAAGACTGGGGCCCCGACCTCGCCAAGCGGTTTCTCGACTGCCTGCCCACGCCCGTGGTAATCAAGGACACAGATGCGAAGGCCGCCCGGATCGTCTGGCGCACATGGGCTACGAGGACATTGTGGGCAGTGTACGCGAGCGTTTGATCGGGCAACGGATCGGCGATATAGGGTTGATCGACCAGGCGAGCGCCGCTCGCATCCAGCGCGACATCGATGCGCTCAAAAACGCCCGCGGTCGGAATGCGGCGAGGGAGTTCTGGGAGCCCGTCGTCTTTCACGCGCGCAGCCCAGTGACGACCATTGTTCGAGCGTATCGCTTCGTGTTCGATGTCAACCAGAAGAAGTTCATCGGCGACATCAGCTTCGATTGGAGCCAGATCCTGCCCGGCCCGCAGGTCGGCCGTCCCACAACCTATCGCGCGCGGCTGCGACGGTCCGTCGCGACCGATCCGATCAAAGCCATGCTGGCGACGTTCCTGACGTCGAGCCCGGTGACGATCGCGATCAAGAACGACAAAGCGCAACTGGTCTGGTGCAACGTCATTTATGAGCGTCTGGCGAAACGCCCCCTCAAGGAGCTCCGAGGACTGACCGCCCAGCAGATCTTCGGTCTGTCGAATGAGGATCCGCTAGTGCAGAACGAACACACCGAGCTCCAGTCGGACGTCTGGATGTACACGACCGAGGCGCTGCCCGACCGCAGCCCGCGCACCAGCCTGCGCTTTCGCATTTCGGACGCCGCGGGCAACATCGGTTACATGGGGACGGTCAGCGTGGAAGGATCTCCGGAAATCCTTACGACTTCGCACTTAGAAATGTTCTAGAGCCTTTTCTTCCATGTTTCGGCCGCGAAACCTATTCTGTACTTCTAGTCCGGAGTTGAATGGGGCCCTCAATCTCGCCGTTTAGCTCGTCAATCAGACTTGGACGTGCCCCCGAGTTCTTGGCCACGATGTAACGTAGCGAAACGCGGTTTGATTTCACAGAACGCGTCAATTTCGACGGCAGCGTCCCGTGAAGAATACACGGGTGCCAAAGATAAACGGACCCTGCGGGACCACACAGCATCTTTGAGTCGAGCAGGATCTCACGCCCGCGACCGTCGGAGTAAAGCCAACTGCCAATTGTGGCTCTCTTGTGTGGAGGTTCGATGTGATGCGGAAACATCGTCGCTCCGAACCGATGCGAATTGGGAATGACATGAAGCGGTGACTGAACCTCGTGGACTGCGTTGAGGTAAATGTAGACGGTTACAAAGTCTGAGGTTCGCTCTTGATAGTCAACGATGTCCTGATGAAAAGGAATCCCGTAGAAATAAGAAATGTTTGCGTGCTGGGGTTTGACGAATACCCCCAGGTTCGGCACGGGAAGCTTCCGTATTTCTCGTTTCACCCATTCCGGAATCCATTCGCCTGGAATCGCGGCAACAGCCTTCTTGTTCACGATCTGATAATCCGCCCCCAGAATTGACTTCAGGATTGTGTTAAGAACTTGATTCTTCTCTATGAACCCGGCGTCGAGATGCTCCAAAATGTTCCGGCCGGGAGCCGGATTGAGACCCTTACGATCCTTGGTTGAATGATACTCCTTTTCCGTTTTGAACAGGCCTTTTGAAAACTCGGATGCCGATCGAATCTGGCTCAAGAGGTCAGTACACTGTCGAACATCAAGTATCTCGCCCAAGGAAGCAAAACCACTCGTCAGAAACGAAGAGGATGCTTTTTCTATCCCCATCTTCATCTCGACTCTCCCAAGCCATCGGGCAGTTAACGTCTTTCGGCCCGCGACGGCAACCTGCTTTTCCTTGCAGATTGCCCCGCTGCATCTTACAGCAATCGATCTTCTCGGTCGTTAAAGCGGAAGTATATTACAATGGGCATAAACATAAAACCCATTCTCGAAGAAGTTGCCGCGTGGCTCGGGCACCATTCTTCAGCCCGGACGTCATCGAAGTGCAGTTTTAGGATCGCATGCATCAGATCTTGAACGTCGTACTCGTCGCCAATCTTCAGGCTGTCTCGATTCTCCCGCCGCCGCTCAAGTTGCTTCGCGCAAAACTGGAACCGGCTACAAATAGTGGCGATCAGCGCGACGGCGGCCGCTCTGTTTCTTGGGGTGGAGAGCGCTTCCGTCGTTACACTTGTCCCTTCGATGACCTGGCGCGAAACGATGTCGACCGTAGTGGCCTGCGCAACGCCAGAGACTTCACTTGTTTGCGTATAAATCGAGTTCAGAACTGCTTGGCGAATGTGTTGGGTCCCCGGCTGCTGTAGCGCAGCGGTGAGCTGATGTTGGCGAAGCCATGCGAGGAGGCACAGTTCAACGAGGCCAAGCTGCTCCAGAGACGGGAAAGACCGTGGAACCCAGGGTGCACCGGCTGCTGCTGATGCCAAGAGTGCCACCAATAATCCCATACGTACTCGGCTGAGTGGTGACTTTCTGCTTTCTGCATGACGACCCGGAGCCAACTGCGGTCAGCGGGCGTCAAGGCGTTACATGACTTGATCCCAATGGCGACACCGAGCAAATCAACTGGCCGATAGCCAAAGCTTTCCCGGTCCGTTGGAAAAGCGTTTACGCTGCTTCAAGCGCTGCAGTGCCTTCTGCCATTCGCGATGCCGTGATGCGTCGGCGTACCCGCTGCCGAGGAGAAAGCCAGCCATGGCGAGCACGGAACCTTCGTCGAGGCGGTGCGGATCGGGCCAGGACAACTCGAGAGGCATGAAATCGGTGGATTCATTGCTCGTGGTCGCGACGTATAGCGCGAACCCTGTTTCGGTGAGGGCCAGGACGCTTCCTGAGAGATGAGCTGCCGAAGCTGGTCGTGAAGAGGGGCAAACGCCCCACGCAAGATGGCGCTCACAGAAACCACCCGACTGGCGCGCAGCTTCGGCCCGTTCAACACCTCGGGCTGGACCCGTTGGTATTGGCGCCATCGTCGTCAGCAGCTCGGAACTGCGCGCGTGCTACGTGGCACCGAGTGCTGCCCGACGTGGAGTTGGGTCCGGTCTCGTTGCGAAAATCGACCAAATTGCATGTGAACACCGCCTCGACTACCTAGAACTGGAATCTTCAATTACAGCAGAACCGTTCTATTCGGCGTTAGGCTACCGGGTCGAAAGCGGGGGGGAATATATCCTTTCGCCGAGTGTGCCAATGGCCGCCGTCAGGATGCGAAAGCGACTTGAATGACCAAAAGCGGTTGTCAGCGAATGTCTCACTCAGGCCACGTGACGGCCCGTGCCTGACTTTCACCACGGCCTTCAGTCTAGGAGGCAGCTTCGAGTCGCTGCTGCACAGTGCGAGCGGCTGGTGCCAATGCCTCCATGCGCGCGAACACTGTAGCCATTGTCGACAGGCGGCCTCTGACCGACGAATCACGGTCTAACACCTCGCACATCTGATGAAGCTCGCCGGGGCTCTCTGAGCCTGTCGCCGTAACACCGATACCGTGATGGCTCACGCGCTCTGCGTTCTCATGCTGATCGAATACGTAGGGTGTTATGACCATCGGGGTTCGGCACATCACCGCTTCCTTTATCCCGCCTAACCCGCCGTGCAGGATGGCCACATTCGCAGCACTCAGTAGACGCTGTTGGGGAATGGTGCCATACACCGCGATGTTCGATGGGAGCGACGCGAACACCTGATGATTTGCCATGGAACCAGCCGCAATGATGACCTGCCATCGTGCATCATCTGCAAACCCGTCGAGGATGCGCTGAAACAACGTCGGCGCATCCGCATACGACCCACTCTGTGTCCCAAGTGAGCAGAGTAACAGCCTGGCGCGATCGGCGTTCCCGCCGTACGCGATGCGTGTGTCCGAGACATTCGGCGGCATTGAGGGCTCGCAATAATGGCGGTCAGGCTCCGCCCTCCGCTGATCCGGTATCTCCAATTCCTTCGGGCACATCACCAGCTCGGGGCACGGCGGATTCGGCGCAAGAGGAAGTTCTGTCGAGACGGCGATCAGTCCGCTCGGGCACAACGGTCGAATGAGATCCCCGCAGGCGAAGACGATTTTTGAATCACAAAGCAGCACATCTGGCGAGGTTGCAGCGATCTGCGGAACGAGTGTGTCTGGAGCTGCCGCTCTGATGAGCGTACGAATCGATCCTCCCTGAACACCAATACTCGCGGCCAGTCGCCGCCACAGTTCTGCTGCCGGCACGTGAGGATTGTAGGGGTCTTGTTGGTGGCACGGGCCTACGAGGTGAGAGAGGATGGGTCGAAAGTGAAAGCCGAGTCGCTCAATCAGGTGGCTGAAGCCGGGTATTGTCAGATACGTGACGGTGTGGCCCTTGGCTTTTACGAGCGTGGCGATTCGAATAGTCGGTAACAGGTGACCAGGCTCAGGGAACATCACAATGGAGAGCCTAGCCATTCAACGATATCGCTCAGCTATCTCTGGGAATAACGACTCACCGTTGCGCTCACATATCCTTGAGCGTGACCCATGGGTCGATCGTCGTTACTTTCCATGCCGGCACAAGACAGCAGACCGTTACCAGCATGCACAACCCGAGCGCGGTTAGCGAAAACACCGCCGGGCTCATGGGGCGAACGCTGAACAACAAGCTTGCGAGGGTCTGCACCATGAACGCACTCGCAGTCAACCCAGCCACAACTCCCACGAGCGTCGGGACAACTAAGGCCTTCGATACCTCCCAAACGAGCTTGGCAGGTGAAGCACCGAGCGCTGACCTCAACGCTAGCTCTCGCCGGCGGTCAACGATGAACGATGCGGTCGTGCCGCCGACGCCGAGCGCCGCCAGCAAGAGGGCACACGCACCAAAGGCCGAGAACAGACTCGCCGCAAAGCGCTGCCGAAGTATCGTTCGAGCGACGATCTCAAACAGCGGGTGCACGTCGTAGAGGGCCACAGCCGGATCAATGTCGTGGCTGGCTTTTCTGAGGGCAGTGTACACGTCCGCATGCCGCCCACCGGAGGCCTTCACGACAACCGTCGCAAAGTGCTGGGGCAACCCCAGAAGGCTCCGATACACCTGTGGCTGCGGCTCCTCTGCCAATGAGCGCATCTTGATATGCTCTACGACCCCTACGACTTCCCATGGCTCCGTCACATTCGCCCGTTGAATGCGCGCACCGATCGCCCCGCGACCGGCAAGGTATTGATCCGCAAAGATAGAGTCGACAAGCACGCGCTCCACACCGGTATTCGTTTCTGAGACGTCAAAGAAACGGCCATCTTTTACAACCAGCCCGAGAGCGTCCTTGATACCAGGAGTGACCAACAACTCGTCGACGCCAATTGGCGGCGAGGGCGCGCCGACGACCGTGTACTGCGCCCGTCGTCGGCCTTGTCCAAATGGCAATGGCGACATCGTCCCTACCGATGCGACATTCGGGAACGTTGTGGCACTGTCAATAAGTCGCTGGTGAAACTGACTGATCCGTGTGAGTGGCTTGTAAGTTGCGTCCGGCAGATAGTATGTCGCCGCAACAACACCAGAAGCATCAAACCCAGTGCGCACGGCAGTTAATCTTCTCACCGTTACCACTAGAAGACTGGCACCTATCAGCAGCACAAGCGTGAGGGCCACCTGTATCCCGATCACGCTGCGCCCCGCGGCGGTCCCGACCTGACGGGAGTGCTTGAGTGCTGGCAGCACTGCGCCACGCCGAGCTCTCCACCAGGGGACGATTAGGCCTGCACTGACCGAGAGTGCTGCAAGTACTACTGCCGCCACAAAAGATCGAGGAGTGAGTCCAAGCGACGCCGCCCTAGGCAGGTCGGGAGGGGCCACTATCTTGCCCGCAGCCATGAGCAACCACGCGATCTGCACTCCGAGCGCCGCGTTGACGACAACCAGTAGCACGCCGTCGGCCACAAACAGGCGGAGAATATGACCGGGTGTCGCGCCTAGTGCCTGACGGACCGCGAATTCGTCGCTGCGCTTGATAGATTGCTGAAGGAGCAGCGATGCGGCGTTTGCCGTCGCGATGACAAACAGACACAACGCGGCAGCCCAGAGCGCGACCATAATGGGGTACAGCGGCGCTAACACCACTTCGACGTACTTCGCTGCCTGTAACTTTGTGGGCTGTCCACTGGAAGACTGATCAACGGCGGCGAGATTGGACGCGACCGACGTCAGTTCAGATTGGACCGCCGCGAGGGTCCTACCGGTGTTCATACGGCCAATGAGCATCAGGCCAGCACGGACCCCAGGCTTGTCGATGTCGCGTCTGATTCTGGCGAGTGACATTAAAATGTCGCCGCGATCTTCATCTATCGGAAAGCGAAAGGTTTCTGGGAGGACACCAACTACCTCCGCCGGGAGGCCGTCGATCGACAGGCTCTGACCGATTACGTCATCGGCGCCGACAAACCAGCCCCTCCAGAACGAGTAGCTGATGACAACCTTCGTCGGTGCTCCAGACTCATCGTCCGCGGCAGTGAAGCCCTGCCCCTTTAACAGGCCGACGCCCAGCACAGCAAGTAAGTTCGCGGACACATTCGATCCACGAACCTGTTCGGTTGCGTCTACCCCGACAACGTTGAAGGTCTCAAAATTCCTGGCGGCCAAATCGTCGAGGGAACCCAGTCGACGCTTCAGCTCGACATAGGTTGGGTAAGAGGGTGCCAGCGAGCCGGTTCGCGAACTCTCGGTAATTACAATCAGGTCATTCTGGGATCGATACGGAAACGGCTGGATGACGACTGTCCAAATGAGCTCGAGCACTGCGATGGACAATCCTATTGCGACGGACACGGAAGCGATGGGAGGGGCGAACCGCACCAGGGCACGAGCTGCATGTTTAAAGTCGGCTGGCATCTGCGATGTCGATTCTATCCGCATGGGCTGAGATCGATCTGCATGGGATCGTGCAGTTTCGTGGCGCTCTATGGTACGAACACGCGCGCGGGGATGGATGGCATCAACTGGAGTTCGTTCGCGAGCAATTCATACGATTCGAGTCTGGCCTTCGCGTCAAAGCACACAGAGGTCAGCAACATCTCGTCTAATTCGTGCTGGGCGCTCATGCTGCTCAGCGAACGCGCAACGTCGCGAGCCTCCCCTACCAACATTCGGCTCGGCGGAGCGAGGAGTTCTTCCTGCTGGGGCAACCTTGAGAGGAAGCTCGGGTCCGGCGGTGGCACTGGGGCGGCTACGCCGGGCCTGTCCCGCGCGAGCCACATCAGATGACTGGTGGCTAGGAGGCGCGCGTCAGACAGCGTGCCCGAGCACAGCACGGAGACGCACATCGCCACTCGAGGAAGACCGAGCTCGTGCGTGCACGCGCGAAACGTGTTTCGGTAGAGCGCGATCGCCTCGGCCGCTTTTGAGGGATTGAAGAAATGTGCGAAGCAGAATGGTAATTTGAGAGATCCCGCGAGTGCGGCACTTGTCAGGCCCGCCCCGAGCATCCAAAGCTGGAGACCGTTTGGGGGGAGATGCCCGATGTTGGTCTTACACCTTGCCTTGAGATCACTCACTTTCGCTGCGTAGTCTGCACTTCCCACAGATCCTGCGGCAGCCGGCACGCCGCCATCCACTCGGTCGTCTCCCTGAGAGCGCCCTAGACCAAGATCAATTCGCCCTGGAAACACACCTGATAGCACCTCAAATGATTCGTAGACTCTCCTGGGATCGCATAGGTTGAGAAGTAACGCGCCGGTGCCAACGCGTATTGTCTTTGTCCTGGCAGCAATGATGCCCGTCAGGACCTCTGGGCTGCCGCAAGCGTATCCGGCCGGATCGTGGTGCTCACCGATCCAAAACCGGTGGTAGCCAAGTTCTTCCACAGCGATGGCCAGGTCGACAGACTCCGCGACACTACGGGCCGATGGCCGCCCCTCACCTTTGGCAACCAAATCCACGACACCAATCGGCAAGGCCAGCGGCCTGGTCATCGGGGCGACGATATCACGGCCGCCGCGACTTGTTCGCGGCTGTTCACGGACATATAATCACCGCGCCACAAGGACAGACTTTATCATGAAAAGCAAGATCTCCGTCGTCATAGCCTGGTGCGATCGCGTCGCCCTTCGTACGTCGTTGTCGCAGAACTGGCCGTATTTCCGACGTGCGGGTGCTGAGGTGCTTCTTGTCAACTGTGGTGGGAACCGCAGTCTAGCTCGACGTCTTGTCTCTGTGTCTGCCGGGAATGGCCCTATTCGAGTGATCCATCTGGCCGCAGGGAGTTTCAACAAATCTTTGGCGCTCAATGTGGGGTCATCCTTAGCGACCTCGAGTCATTTGTGCTTCTTGGATGCGGATGTGGTCATCTCGCCGACTCTTCTTGATCAGCTCCGTGCGCGAGCGACGGGTGATACGTTCTCGACGGTGCGCGATGTGGTTGAGAGCCAGTTGGTCGGCCAGACGAGCGAAACCGCGCTGTCGGAGACGAGCCAGCATCTGGCATTCACGCTGCGGGATGGTCGGCGCGCGCGAATTTTGATAAGCCGCACTGGGTACCGTCAACCGCGTCGAACCGGACCTGGCTTGGTGTGCCTGTCGCGCCGTCACTTCGTTTCCGTGGGCGGTATGAACGCGGAGCTGAAGGGGTGGGGGTGGGAGGATCTCGACCTAATCATTCGGCTGTCCCTAAAGCTTGGGCTGAAGCGCCGCGAACACGGCTCGGTCATCCACCTGACTCACACGGATCGCGTCCGGCTGAAGGAGCAGGACCGAAGGAACCGCATGCAGGCGATGGCGCGCTACCACGCCGGTGATTTAGATGGCACCTACCTACGCGACGTGGAACGCTATTCGAGTCGTGTTGTCGAAGACCTTGTGCGCGTGTGAGTCGGCGCGACGTTCGGTGGTTTCGTGCAGGTAGTCATCCTGGCTGGCGGCCTTGGTACACGTCTCAAAGATCACGGACTACGCACTCCCAAAAGCATGGTACCCGTTGGTGGACGACCGTTCATTAGCTACCTCCTCGAACAGTGCAGACTCGCGGGGGTGTCCAATGTTCTCGTCCTGACCGGGCATTTAGCCGAGCCCTTGGAGGAATATCTTCAGACTCAAGCTATTGTGAACGGGCGTGTCACTTGCGTCAGGGACGATCCGCCTCGGGGTACGGGCGCCGCCTTAAAGGGCGCCGCGTCGCAGCTCGCTGAGACGTTCGTCTTGATGAATGGCGATACGCTGGTCGATGTTGACTTGAGAGACGTGTACGAGAAGATGAACGATGAGACGGACCTATTGTTGGTTGTGTCCCCGGCAGGACGTGGCCCCCTCGTTGAGGTCGCGAACGTGATGTATACGGCTGACGGACGGGTCGCCGCGTACCAGAAGGGCGCGGGCTCGCATCCATACACCCATATCGAGGCAGGAATCAGCGTGCTGAGACGGCACGCGGTCGAGACGCTTGGGGATCACGCCGCATCCCTTGAACTGGATCTGTATCCGGCACTGGCAGCGACTGGCCGTTGTCGTGGCTACGAAACATTGGCCTCTGTCTTCGACATCGGCACACCCGAGCGAATCCATGCACTTGAGCGAGCCCTGAGATCATGGTCCTAATAAGGACGCCACTGCGGGTCAGTTTGATGGGGGGCGGAACGGACCTTCCGGCATTTTTCCACCGTTCGCGTGGCCGGGTGGTCTGCACTGCCATCACACGGTACATCTACTTGTGGATTAGAGCTCGGTCTCATGCGACGGTGGCACCACCACATGGGTTCGATCTGGCGTGTGCTACTCGATGGGACGATGCCAGCGAGTCGATTCTGCAAGCGAGTTTGCAGGTGTGCCCTCAGGCGGTGGATGTGAGCGTCACGACGTTCACCGATGTGCCGGCTGGGAACGGCCTGGGGTCGTCGAGTAGTTTCACAGTTGGTGTTCTGCACGGGCTACACGCGTTTCGTGGAGAAGCTCCGTCGGCGGAAACGCTTGCTGCCGAGGCGTGTCAAGTTGAGATCGAGCGGCTAGGAAAACGAATTGGAGTGCAGGATCAGTACATTGCCGCGTACGGAGGCCTGAGGGAGTTGACCTTCGAACGAGACGGGCGCGTGAGGGCTGAGGAGGTGTTGTGCTCGAGTGGGACAAGGCTTGCTTTGCGGAGGCGCTTGATTGTCATTTTTACGGGTGTCCAACGTCCGAGCGGAGTGCTGGATGATGTGATCAGGGACATGGAGTCCAACGAAGGTGTACTCCAATCTATGGCCGAGCGCGCTTCCGCTCTCGCCAGTGATCTGCGGGCGGGCAATGTTGATGAAGCGAGTCGCGTGATTGCTTCCGGATGGGAGATGAAGCGTCGCCTGGCAAATGCCATTTCTACACCAGAGCTAGATGACATTTACATCCGAGCGATAGCTGCCGGCGCACTCGGCGGAAAAGTGTTGGGTGCCGGTGGTGGCGGCTGCTTGCTCTTGAGCGTACGTCCAGCGCGGCGACGAGACGTGCTCGAAGCTCTGTCGGACTTCACTGAGTTGGTGTTTGATTTTGAGCCGCGCGGTAGTGTTCGGCTTGCCTGAATTGCTGACACCCGTCGGTTCGAGCGTGTCAGGAATTTTGTGGGTGGGGCATAACATGAGGAGTTCGGATGCCCCGCGGACCGAAATCGGAGAAGCCGGCCGAGGTGCTGGCGCCCACCCCGCTGACATCCTGGATCGAATCGTCCGTGATGCCCGCTCACCGCGGAGGAAATCGACACCGCGTCGCGGCGGTTCAAGAAGGCGCTGATTGAGCGTGCGTTGGGAGCGAGCTGACGCACCATCTGGGCTACGCGCCTGGAGCGGCCAAGCCGGACCTCGCCAGCAATCACCGGAATGGTACGAGCGGCAAGAGCGTGCTGACCGACGACGGGCCCGTCGCGATGGCGATGCCTTCGCGATCGCGACGGGACGTTCGAGCCGCAGCTGATTGGCAAACACGAGCGGCGATTCAGCGGTTCGACCACCAGGTCATCGCGTTATATGCGCGGGGCCCGACGGTGCGTGAAATCCAAGCGTTCCTGACGGAAGCGTATGCCGTTGACGTCTCCCCCGATCTGATCAGCACCGTCACCGACGCGATCGTCACCGAGGTGACCGCCTGGCAGAGCCGGCCGCTCGAACCGCTGTGTCCGGTCGTGTTCTTCGATACGCTCCGCGTGAACATTCGCGACGAGGCGACAGTGCGCATTAAAGCGGTCCCATCTGGCTTTGGCGGTGTTGCCCGACGGCAGCCGCGACATTCTCGGCCTCTGGATCGAGCAGACCGAGGGCGCGAAGTTCTGCCTGAAAGTCTTCACCGATCTCAAAACGCGCGGCTGTCAGGACATCCTCATCGCCGTCACCGACAGGCCAAAGGCATGAAGGAAGCGCTCGTGGCCGTCTTCCCGCGAACCACGCTGCAGACGTGCGTCGTGCATCTGCTGCGTCAGAGCCTTGACTTCGCCAATTGGAACCAGCGCAAGCCGCTAGCCACCGCGCTGCGCACGATCTATGCGGCGCCGAGCACTTGCTTCACCTTGAGGGCACTCGACGCCTTCGAGCGCGGAGAATGGGAACAACGCTTTCGGACGATCGTTGCCGCCTGGCGGCGGGCATGGGCGCGCGTTATTCCTTCTTCGCCTTCCCGCCAGAGATTCGCCGCGAAATGTAACACGACCAACGCGCTCGAGAGCGTTCATGCGCGGCTCCGGATGAGTTTTCCCGCATGACGATGCCGTGACGAAGTTGATCTGGCTGGCGTTGCGCAATATCACTGCGACATGGGAGCGCGCCGCGCCCACGTGGCGCCAGGCGATGAATCAATTTGCGGTCCTGCTATGGCGATCGCTTTCTTCCACCGACCACGTAGATGCGCCAGCGCATGGACGCCGCCGACACGCATCAGCGTCAACGAGCTCTACACCAACAACCTGACATTCCCGTCGGTTCTTGTTATCCCTTATCCCGTGGCAGCATGGACCGAACGTCTGATTTTAGCTTTGCCTGAACAGCCAAGTCCAAGCGCTCGTAGATTCGATGAATCTCATTCGGTGCGTCAATCAATTTACTCGACGCGCGGTCTTTGAGGCGTAGACTGAAGAGCGATTCTTCCTGAGTGCCAAGAAACCGTGCCAGCGCCGGCCGCCGGTTGTCTGACTCTCGCAGATCCATTACGAACATCGGCCATGACATCTGCGCCAGCCACAGCTCGCAGTGTTGTTCAATTCCAAATACGTCGCGGCCGTTCGTAAGCGTTTCGACCCACAAATCAGCCAACGAGTTGTTCGTGTCCGCAGCCGTGCCAGTAAGTTTTTCCCTTTGTGCCCCTAGCCACCCCCGACGCCAGAGACTGGTTATGGCAAGCAACGGATCATTCCAGACGTACACAACGGAGTCCATGCCGAAGCGGTGGTACCTAGGGTCGAGAGGGCCGGAATGATGCTTCAGGCCATCGCTGTCTTGGACGCAGTTTGTTTCGATGCCCGCGTTGGCAATTGTTCTGAGGACGCCGGAGCATCCCATGCCCCCAGGGGAGACGACCAGCACTCTCATTGGTCGCGTCGATTTATCTATCACTTGATGCACGCAGCGTACGTCGTCTACTGGACAATGGCCGGCGATAAGGCATCTGTCGGGTCTGATGCCTGCTCGAGGTCTTCAATTTTCACCGGGGTCATGCAGGTGGCTTTCATAGCTGCGCCATAAAAAGAAAACAAACTCGCTGGCGGATATCTGATGAGAACGTGTGACTCCGCCAGCAACAGCATATCTACTAGTGCGTCGTCGAGAATGAGATCGGAGTCCGTTTCCAGGTGAAGCTCACCGGTCCCTGCGGCCCGATAGTGTTTGGGACGGCTCAAGACATTGTCCAAGCCCCCCCCCCGCACGGCCTGTTCAACCTCGATGCTGTCGGTCGACAAGAACACCGGAGCATCGCGGCCAAGTTCTGCCTGGACCGTTCGTACGGCGCGCAGGCAGCGGAGAATGGCGTCGGGAAAGGAGTGCCAATATCGCGCATGGTCCATTATGTCGCCGCCGTTGCCGTGTCGAACGTGCAGGGCGATGACCTTGTTGCTGCCGAAGTGAGACCTCATGAATTCGTCGCGAGCTATGGATACAGACGATTTTGGGGTCAGCTCCCTGAAGAATGTCCGGGCGTCGGCAACAAGCTCCAGAGCGCTAGCGATGCAGGTATCAAACACGACCGTAGCTGCGGGCAGGTCACCGCCCTCCTTGACGAGGTGGACTGCCTGAGCGCGATCAGCAAGCAGCGTTTCGTCTTGCCTTCGGAAAGGACGCTTCAGCAATTCATCATCATTCCACAAGGGTGGATATCTGGGGCGAGGTAAGGCGAGTCCTCCAACCGACTCATCCGCAATGAACCGCACGCCAGCGAGGTTGTCGCGTGTATCAAACACCCGAGTGAACAGATTACTTGCCCTGCCTTGCGAGTACGCGCCAAAGCGCCAATCGGCAACCAACGTGCGTCCCGTCCGTTTTGAGAAGATCCACGCTGCGGCAAGACAGACTAGCCGGTCCCCCAAACCGGCCCGCCGAATTGAGAGTGTGTATCGCATTCGAAATAGTCTTATCGACGGCTGCGTGTAGGGCTGCTAGCTCTAGTCGTATGCATAATACAACGAGCCGCAGTGAGCCCGCGACCGACTCCAATGCGGAGTGCCTCCGAGACGATGGACCTGATCCGATTCTATGGACAGGTTAACTACGTGGTTTTCAGATCATTGTCATCGTCGGTCGAGAGTCTACAGGCGGTCGGCGGCGGTCGCCTGAGCAGCTGTCGATCGGCTGTGGCTGCCGCCGAGCGCCCCGACTTGCTCGCGCATGGATTGATTCGGAGCAGCTTCGTGCCGCCGGCCCCGATTCACGAACTCCGCGATCTCACCCGCAGCCGGAAGCAACTCGTGCGTGAGATCGCCCAGCACACGTTGCGCATCCAAAAGGTCCTTGAGGACGCCAACCTGAAGCTCACCAGCGTCGTCAGCGATGTCATGCGGATGAGTGGACTTGCGATGATCGAGGCAATCATCCAGGGTGAACAGGACCCGGAGCGCCTCGCGGATTTGAGCCAGGGCCGGTTGAAAGCGTCGCGCCCAGCCGTGATCGCGGCGTTGAAGGGCGTGGTCACCCCGCATCACGGGTTTCTGCTGCGGTTGTATCTCACACAGATCGACGCGCTGGAGACGGCGGTGCAGGGCGTCGAGTCGCGTCTGTGAGAGGCGCTCGCGTCCTTTCAGGCGGCCATCGATCACCTGATGACCATTCCGGCGGTCGGCCGAACGGTTGCCCGCGTCATCGTGGCGGAAGTCGGCCTCGACATGACCCGCTCTCCGACAGCCGGACAGCGGGTCTCTGTCCTCGCCAAGATGAGAGCGCGGGGAAACGGCTCTCCACCCGGACACGACCCGGCAATCCGTGGCTCAAAACCACACTCGTCCAAGTCGCCTGGGTGGCGGCTCGCACGCGGAACGCGTACCTCCGCGCCCAATTCCTGCGTCTCAAGAGCCGACGGGGTCCCAAGAAGGCCATCCTCGCGGTGGCGGCCTCGATGCTCACCGCCGCGTACTGCACCTGAAAAACGAGGTCACCTACATTGAGCTCGGCGCAGACCACTTCGAACGGCGGAACCAAACAGAGACGGCGCGTCGCCTCGTCAAGCGTCTCGAATCCCTTGGTCTGATCGTCGAGGTCAGACCCGCTGCTTGAGGCCGTTTCTTTCTAGCAGGCTGATGAAAAAATGGTTGGCGACAGGCTATCTATGTTCATGAGCAGGTCTCCTTGTCGGTCGGTCGGTGAGCCGGGCCGCGTGGCGTGGCGCTCACGCCGGCCTCGCCAGCAAGGTGCGGAGCCGGATCAGGTTGTAGGCCGCCGCCGTGAAGGTCACGATCCAATCGACGAGGGGTCCGCCGCGGTGCCGCAGCTTGCGCAACCCGCCGATGGTCTTCATCCACCCAAAAGACCTGCTCGATCAACTTCCGCTTTTCTTGACTGATGGCATAGCCGGCGTGACGCGTCGTCCGGCCGTCAATCGCGCTATGGAGCTTTGGCGCGACGTGGGGCGTGATCCCCAGATCGCGCACGGCGGCGACAAAGCTGGGTACGTCGAAGCCCTTGTCCCCGCCGACGGTACTGCCCGGCGGCGCGCTGACGTTGAGCAGCAGCTGGGCCGCCGCGCGTTCGGCGGTCCCCGTGGCGGGCGTGACGCAGACGTTCGCGACCAGCCCATGCCGATTGTCGAGCAGGACGTGCCCCGCGTAGGCCAGCTTCGCTTCTTTGCCCGCGCCTTTGCGCGCGAGCCGCGCCTCGGGATCGGTCGTCGACTGGTGGGTGTCATTCCGCCGCGTCTCCCCGTGAAAGTTGACCGTGGGATTCCCGGGATCGTCAGGCGGCGGCGTTGGGTCCTCGTCCTGCTTGCGGAAGCTCTTGAGACCGGCCCATGCCTCCAGCAGCGTGCCGTCCACTGTGAAATGCTCGTCCGACAGGAGGTCGGCGGTCCGCGCCTGTGCGACGACCGCATCAAACAACGCAGCGGCGATGTCGCCCTCCAGGAGCCGGTCCCGGTTCTTGCTGAAGGTCGTGGGCGACCAGATGGGGTCATCCATCCCAAGTCCGACAAACCAGCGAAAGAGGACGCTGTAGTCGATCTCTTCCATCAGCAGCCGCTCACTCCGCACCGTGTAGAGCGACTGCAGCAACAGCGCGCGCAGGAGCTGTTCGGGCGGAATCGACGGGCGGCCGATGTCCGAGTACATCTTGGTGAACCGGAGCGACAACGCCGCGAGGACGTCGTCGGTCATGCGTCGGATCGTCCGCAGCGGATGATCCGGGCGCACCCGCTGCTCGGGCGACAGATAACTGAACATGCCACTGGTCTGCTCGTCGGATCCACGCATGCGGTCACTCCCTTCAGAAGCGTCGGGAGCATGGTAGTACGAGTGGATCACATTGTCGATCCCTCGCGAGTTACTTTTTCATCAGCCTGCTAGTACGACTTTGTTAGATCCGGAGGTCAATGTCGGCCAATTTCTGCATGGTGCGCAGGTAGTGCGGGCGCGTCACGAAGAAGTGGGCGGTCAGGATCTCGGTGATCACCGCGCGCACCAGCGGCAGCGTGGGCGCGTGGGTGCCCCGCCGGTGGCGTTCGCACTGGAGCCAGCTGTACGCGAAGGCGGTGAGAACGACGTGGCGCTGCCACCCCGGGAGGGAACGTCCCTCGAAATGATCGAGACCGAGCTCGTCTTTCAGCTCCTGATACTGCGGCTCGATCGCCCATCGCTGGTGCGTGAGGCGCACCACGGTGCGCAGCGACGCCGTCGCCGGCACGTGGACGAGATAGTACTTGGTCCGATCGCTCGCACCGAGGGCGCGTTCGCACAGGAGCCAGACCTCGGGCGCCAGCCGACGGTCGCGCCAGTCGTGCGCGGGGGTGACGCGCGTGGCACAGAACCGGGCGCGCCAGGCGGGCTGCGTGCCGTTGCGCCACGACACCACGCGCCACGCGCGTGCGGGCTGGGCCGCGGCCCAGGCGCGCGCCTCGATGGCCGAGACGTCGGGCGCGAGCGTGGGACGCGATCGCGGACGGCCACGGCCCGCGCGACGCGCCGGTGCCGTCACCGTGATCCCGCTCGCCCGGACCTGCCGCAGCAATGTCAGCGCGAGCTGCCACTTCGGCTGCCCGCCCACACCGGCCGGAATGCGGGCGCGCGTGCGCTGCGAGGGGGTCAGCCACGACTCGGGGAGATACAACGCCGAGCCGAGCATCCACGCCCGCGCGCCTGTCCACAACGCGACCGTCACCGCGGTCTGACAATTCGCAATCTTTCCCAACGCCCCGCAATCCGGCCGCGCCACGCCGACCGAGTGCGGCCCCTGCTTGGGAACGCTCGTGCCGTCGAGAATAAGCACGCCCGTGCGGTCGGGAATCGTGGCGCGCAGGTGTCGCCACACGGCGTCGGCCGACCACGGCGCATCGGTGATGAAATGTTGGAACGCTTGATAGGTCCCCGGATCGCGGACGCGCTCCAGCATGGCACTCATCGACGTGCGGCGGCTGTCGCTCAGCAGCCCCAGCAGGTAGCGACGAAACGCGCCGCGCTGCGCCACGTGCGTGAAGCACACCTCGAACGGCTCGAGCCACCCGCTCAAGCGATCGAGCCACGCCGGCGCACTGCGCGGGAGTCGCGACCACACCGAGCGGCAGCGTACCGAAACCGCAGAAGAAGTACAAGTCCTTTATCCCGTTTCCCGTCAGATTCCGGAACCAATCCGACGATCTAACAAAGTCGTACTAGAGGCGGCGCGTTCGATGCAGCGCAAGCGCTACTTAAGACGGATTCGGTCGTGATCTGCCCATCGAGACATGTCGGTGACGATGACGCGATCGCCTTCGGATAGACCCCTCAGGATTTCGATGAGCGAACCAGACTGTCTACCGTATTCGACGACGACTCTCCTCGCGTGCTCGCCGTCTGGCTCAAGGACGAAGACCCTCGCCGTGCTTTGAGGGCGGGCGTCGGCCGGTCGTCCGAAAAACCACACATTCTTCGCTGCGCCGACACCAATGAGCCCGCCGATCTTGGCACCAATGGAGGTGCCTTCCGGGAGAGCGTCTGCAAGCTCCAATTCAGCCGTGATGGTTCCGTTCAAGGCGCTCTGGTTGATGCGCGGACTCTCCCTGCCAGAACTGCAGGAGGAGCGATCTGAATGGAACATGTCTGACCTATCTGCAATTTGGCCTGTTGTTGCGCTGACACGATCACAGTCGCTCTCGGCGGCGCGGTCGAGCTTATGGAGCCGTCAACAATCTCCCGTAACGGCATGACGCCGCGTTCCACGCGGTGGATGGACAGGCTGTCCTTCGGAACGGTTGGTTCCGGCTGCTGTGCAATGGCTGCGATGACGACAAAGGCGAAGACCGAGCACATGGCGAATCCTCCCACTCTTCGTCTCGCATTGGCAAGTCGAGTGCCGCATGGCTCGCAGGCATTTCACCCGCCAAACCGTTCGGGTCCACTTCGCCATCGTCCGCCTGCGAAAACGGTTGTTCGATACCGGGCACTATGACGTGCCCTGGATCGATCCTGTCGATCCGTCTTTTCAGACTTTCACCACGGGCTGCAAGGCCACCTCGTGCGAGAGAGCCACCTTCGTTAGGTTGGCACCCCCAGACATTAATCTTGTTCGATTTGCCTGGGGTGAGGGCGGTCAGGGCAGTGGGGCCTGACGATGACGGACAAACATCCCTGCTCGGTAGCCAGGACCTATCAACGGATCTTACGAAGTGCAATATGGAGACGGAACCTTGGTTACAACCGTGCTAGCATCGGTCGAGAAATGAGTATCGGTCCCCAGGGCCGCTCCGCTGACTACTCCCAAGGTCCGGAGGCTTCCCCTATCGACCACATGCGCTTGCGCATGCGAGTGCCTCGCAACGACCAGGAAATTGCCTGGGCGCTGCAGCTCCATCACTGTCGCCCACAACTTCTGTGGTGCCTTTCGTTGCTACGCGCACAGTATCCCACCTCACGCGTCGTGCTAATCGTCGATGGCGACGATGAAGAGTATGGCGACATTGCAGCGGCTTACCATTGTGATCTGGTCCGCGGCGTGCACTTGATGGCACGAAGCACGTGTCATCTGTATGTCAACAGGCTCTTGCAGGCGCTTCTCGCGGGCAACGAACACTACCTGTTTAAAATCGATCCAGATACAAGAGTCTGGCGGCGGTTCTCACTACTTCCGGCGTTCTCGTCCATGTTTGGAACCCTTGAAACAACCACGGAGCGCCGGCGCGATCCGATTTCCGTTCCACCGAACGTTCAGGGCGGTTGCATCGGGATAACTCGTGACGCGGCCGTAGATATTCTAGAGTCCGGAGTAATCAATGAGCAGTCGTGTGTGACCGACTACGCTCAGACATGGGCACGTTGCACCGACATGCTGGCATGCGCGGCGAGAGGTCGCTGCTGCGACGATTTCATCCTCTCCTGGGCCGCCCATGCTGTTGGCGTGCCGCTCGTGGGGTTGGAGGAGATCAGGTCGTACTGGAGGCGGACTGTTGAGAACGACGATTTGCGGTACGCCGTGACACATCCCCACAAGCAATCGTAGCTCTCTACGCTCTGCGCGTCTCTCGGAGCCACTCCACCGCCTCGCGCCGAGCCGTGGTGCTCAACATTTCTTTGCGACGACCGCCTTGAGCGCCTGAATGTCCAGCGTCTGCTCGGCGACGATCTGCTTGAGCCGGCGATTCTCGTCTCGAGCGTCTTGAGCCGCTACATCTCGCTCAGCTCCATGCCGCCGTCTTCGCCTTCCAGCGGTAATAGGTCTGCTCGTCGGTGAATTTGCTCCGCTTCATCGATCCTCTCGGGCAAACGGAGGCCTCATTCTATAACGGCGTAGCGGATTAGAGGGGGCAGGTCAGCGGCACAGCGTCGCCTGCGGAAGGCGTGTTCGTACTGGAGTCCGATGGCCTGTTCATCCCGGTTGGTTGGTGCTGAAACCCTGAGCATCACGGTGTCCTCTTCCGAGTTCGGGGTGCCGGAATACGTAGTGGCCGGGACCGTATCGTGTCGGAGGCAACGTGGCAGTTGGAAACTCGTCTTCTGATTCGACCTGCATCGACGCGCACCAAGACGGGCGCGCGCTCACCGCCGAGGACTGCTACGACACCCTCCGCGCCGCATTTCCTCGACGCATGGTTGCCGAAAAATGGCATCGGAACAGAGCCTCGAGTGTTTCAAGGACGCTTCTCGCGCGTGTTGCGCAACACGCCACAGGCTACACGGCTGCATCTCATCGACCCTTGGTACTTCTACGCGGCGGCCTGACACTGGGGCGACGGCAACAGGAGTTCCGTCGACGCGCTCGTCGGCGTCTTGAAGGACTTCAAGACAGAGATCGAGTCCGGCCGAGCACCCATGCACGTCGGGGACGATCGCGTCGTTCTGCATGAGTTTCCCGACGTCTGGGCGCACCCTAGACACAACTCATCAGTACCAGCAAACGGTAGAGCTCAGTCTTCTGGCAAGGAGAGTCACGCACTAGTGGCCTGTACTCGGTGAAGCAGTACTGGTACGCTGTCGCGCCATATGGCGCTGACCCTGACAGATGAAGAACGGACGGAGCTCGAGCGGCGCGTGCGGAGTCTCAAGATTCGATCGGAGGACGCGCGCCGCGCGCGCGTCGTCTTGATGCTCGCCGCGGGCGCCCCGTACTCGCGAATCGAGGCGACGGTCCCGTGCTATCGCGGCTACATCAATCGGTGGCGTCGCCGCTTCCTCGCGGACGGGCTCGAGGGCCTGCGACCCCGGTACCGGGGCCAGGCGCCGACGGTGCTGACACCCGCCATGGAAGCGCGGATCATGGCGAAGACGCGACAACCGCCGCCAGACGGGAGTACGCACTGGAGTACACGGAAGTTGGGGCGCGTGTTGAAGATTCATCACAATCTGGTCCGCAAGGCGTGGCAGCGCGCCGGCCTGCAGCCGCACCGGTTTGAACGATACATGGCGTCCGACGACCCGGATTTTGAGCAGAAAGCTGCCGATGTGATCGGGCTGTACGTCAATCCGCCGGACCATGCGGCGGTGTTCGCCGTCGACGAGAAGACGGCCATCCAAGCGCTCGATCGCCATTGATCAGGGTGGTCTTCAGCCAGGGCGCGGTCCGGCGGGTACGGGTCGACCGCCGCTTCCCGGCGCTCTCGTCAAGTCGGGGGCACAGACCGGCCCAGGAGATGAGATGACCGACGGTCGGAAACCGCGTCATGTCCGTGCCGATTTCCGCGATGAGCACGCGGGCCGTCGTGTCGCTCAGGCCCGGCATCGTCGTCAACAGGCGGACGGCGGCGTGAAAGGGGCCGAGCGCGTCTCCAATGCGCGCTTCGATCGTCGCGACGGCCGCGTCCAGGGCTTCGATTTGGGTGAGATGCAGCTGGATCATAAACCGATGGTGTTCCGTCACGCGCCCATGGAGCGCATCGATGAGGTCCGCGCGCGGCGCTTTCAGACGGCCCCGCGTCAGATGGGCGAGGCGCTCGGGATCCGTCTCCCCGGCGACGAGCGCGGTCAGGATCGCGCGCCCGCTGGTGCCCAGGATGTCCGTGATCACGCGGGTGAGCTTCAGGTTCGCGTCCTCGAGCGTTTTTTGGATCCGCAGGGTGTGGCGGGAGATCTCCCCGACCAGTTGTTTGCGGGTCCGGGTGAGGTCGCGGAGATGCTGGATGGGCGCCGGCGGCACGAAACTGCTGCGAATCAGCCCGTGCGCCAGCAGATTCGCGATCCACGTCGCATCGTTCATGTCGCTTTTGCGCCCCGGCACATTGCGGATGTGCATCGCGTTGGCGAGGACCAGGGTGAAGTGGGCTTCCAGCACATGCCACACCGGCTTCCCCAGTAGACGCCCGTGGCTTCCATGGCGACGTGGGTACAGCCGTGCGTGGTGAGCCAGGCGTCCAACCCGAGGAGCCCACGGGTGGTCGCCGGCGCCGTGCGATGCTGGTAGGTCACCTCCGCGCCCTTGGCAATTCGGACGCAGGCGGTCACGCTGCCGGCATGCACGTCGAGGCCGGCGCAGCAGGGATACAGCACGTCCATGATGCGTCTCCTTTCTCGAAGACGCTGGCGTGGAGTCCGCGTATGCGAAGTCTAAGGTGTGCGCTCACCGGCCACGCCGGGGCCGCAATACGGGGTGCTCGCGGGACTCCGGGTCCAACTAGAGAACGGGCTTCCAGCACCAATGAGCAGCCGACCTCGGTGCCAACGTCGGCCGACACTGTAACCTGTTTCATGGCAACGCGGGCCGGTCGCAGACCGGTGGGAAACTAGAGAGGATCGCTTTAACAAAGCTTTAACAAGTGGATCAGATGAGTCGCCCACCCCGGCGCAGCTGTGACCCGGCAGCCGCGGCTCACCCTGGTTTCTGACGCGCGAAGGTGGCGGGCGATTCAGCGACCGTATTGGCTTGTGTTCTTCAATTCCGCCTTTGGCGGGTTGGCCTGGCTGGGAGGTCCCGAACCATGTAACTCCAGAGAGCGTGCGCGTCTCGGGATCGATCTGAATGCCAGTCCAGTAGCCAACCTGATCCTGCTGGCCGACGATCTTGATCTCCTGACCGCGTGCGCGAACGCTGTCCAGCGCCACGTCCGTGAAGTCTCCTTGCCGATGGCTTCTTTCTTGTACTCGAGGGGCGCCGCCCCGGTCACGCTCATTCCGTAGAACGGTCCTCGGGTGTTCGCCTGGTCGAGCGAAGACTTCGGGTCCATTCCGAATTCCGGGACATTCACGATATTTTGCACGGTAGCTTGATGCAGCGCGGCGCCGATCGTCGTTGACGCGAGCACGGGCGGGCCTTCCTTCAAAACGATCAGCGGGTTCGACGGATCAGGCAAACGCGCCCCGGGGCCGACCTCGGAAATCGGCAGTTGCTGGAAGCAGCCTGAATCTGGCACAGAGATCCCATCGACAACGATCCCCGTCGAGCCCCACAGCACGCGGTTGATGGAATGAAACACGGACGCCACGTTCCCGCGCTCGTCGACCGCGAGTACTCCGGCAGAGTGATCTCGACGCGAGGGCGCTCGTTCACAGTTGGCGTCATGCGTCTCCAGGTGAGCCCACAGCCGTTCTGCTGTATCGCGGTCAGACGCGATCCGGACGAGAGGTCGACATCTGGAAACGAGCCGGCATGCCGTCCTGGGTCGACCGTGCCGCACGGCGACCGTCCGCGTCCCGTCGACCGTCGGGAGCGTGCGCGTAATCGTGCCGTGGCGATAGCCTTGCCCCTCCCGCGTCCGTTCGCACCGATCGGAGGCGAGAACCCAGCAAGCTCCTCCGTGAGCGACGCCTCCAGGGCCGCACGAATGTGTCGACGAAAAAGGATTCGATGTCTTGACGAAACTGAAACATCGCTGTCGGGCTTATGCTAGTCTCCTGCATGGCGTATTCCTCACCGCTTGCGGGCGGTGATGCTGTTTAGGTCAGAAGGAGTTACGCCATCTTGCTCTTCTACAGAAACCGGGGCACATCCATTCTGACCATCGTATCCGGCTCAACGTCACAGCAGGCCCTCAGCCATCACGTTCAGCTCCAACGATGGCCTGTCGCGCTGCGTTTTTGGGACGACCAGTGAATCGACTCGCGTTGATTCTCACAACGGGAGCCACCCTGCTATGCCTGTTTGCATGCGGCGGAATGACTTCTCCGTCCTCGTCAACTCCGCACGATCTGTGTGCCACATCGTCTGGCCCGGAGATGCTGCCATTTTTCGTCTATCGGGATGATGGCGATCCGAGCAATCATTTCATCCCTTCCGGATTCATAGGTGACACAGCGGATCTTATCTTGAACGCCGCGGATAGGATCGCCCCCCATAGCGGTGTCACTGATATTCGCATCGATTATCATCCGTCAGGGCCAATGCAGTTTGCTGGCGTTTTCTGGCAATGTCCAGCAAATAACTTCGGCATGGTCGCAGGAGCCGGCTTCAATCTCACTCGTGCGCGTCAGGTGCAGTTTTGGGCTCGATCATCAAGCTCGGCGAAAGCCGAATTCAAGGTCGGCGGAATCGGACACGGGATTCCGCCGGGACAGTTTCCAGAATCTCTTGACTCGGTTTCGACGACTCCCGTTGTCAGCGATCTCGGCACAGACTGGCGCCGATTTACCATCGACGTCACTGAGCACGATCTCACGCGCGTTGTTGGCGGGTTCTTTTTTGTGACATCCGCCACCGACAATCCCGGCGGCATCACACTCTTTCTCGATGACATCGTATGGCAGTGACGGCCTCATCTAATGACTTGCCCCTCGCGAATCTCCTTAGAGCCATGCAGACGAGCAGTTGTCGGCGCGCAGAATCATGACGAAACTAACATTGATCCCGATCGTACTCGTGACAATGCTGCCAGTGCCGTGCGGCGTGTCTGCTCAGGCCCTGTCTACATCGCAGAATGGCAACTCTTGCTTTGCCGCAATCGGAAGCATCGGCCAGAATCGCGCAGACACCACAAGCCTAAGAGCACTGCACAGCGACATTGAAAACGCCTTAAAGCAGGAGCCTCTCGCTGCGGACCTCTTGTTTCGAGTGGCTGAGATGATGAAGCGGACTGGCGATTATCGGGCGCGCGTCTACTATGAGAAAACCATCGCCGCGGATCCACACGAACCATGTTATGAATCGTTCTACGCGGACTACTTGCGCAATTTTAGAGGCGCAAGAATCGGGCTCCTCCCGAACGCGGAGCAGCACTATTTTCAAGCTCGCTTGAAGCTGAAGCAGCGGCACGACCCATCGTTTCAGAACGCGGATCAGCAAACCAAGGACTACGTGGACCGAGGCCTCTCTGCTTTGTATCAACGCGACGGCATCGTGGTGTTCTCACGGCGCGACGAGGCCTCGGTCGACAACTCTCTCGAAAGGCCACTACTGTTTTTCAGCACGATCGATCGTTTCTCTGACGCGACGGCTGATCTCGATCGAGAGGCCGACGTCAGAGACTATACGTCAGAGGCTATGCTGTCGGCGGCAAGGATGGGCAAGCCTCTCACTATCGATCAGTTCGGGCGCCTCATTAGAATGAAGAGAGCCGTCGAGACCCTCGATCGCATCCGCCTGCGGTACAAGACGCTGCCAGCCTTCGACGTTTTCTACACCCACCGGCAAACCGCGAACGCGCAGGTGACGAACTTTAAGGCTCCCGACATCTTCAATGACGTGCGGTTGAGCCAATACGGCATCAGAGGCGAGAAGCCCTTCGTTGTTGGCGGCAGCCTTGACGCGACCATCGTCGGGAATCTCGAGCTGGACCGCCGGTTCGGTCTGGTTGAGACAAAACCAGACGCTGAGGAAGGAATCCTTAGTTACCAAGTTGAAGGAACCGTGTCTCACTTTATTGGACCTGACAAGATTACAGCGACGGTCTCGGCGGCTCATCAGTCAATTCACGAACACATCAGCCCGTCGGCGCTAGATCGATCGCGTAACTTCACCGGCACGAATGTGACTTACAGCATCTTCAGGGACGTTCCGTTTCTCAAGTCGGTATACGATAAGCGATTTGAGACGCGTGGTTGGGACTTCGCTGCCGGTATCCTGACGGATACCGAGGCGTTCCCTCCGGCTACCGTCAAGCGCCGCGACTATTTTGTGGGCACGTCACTGAAAGGCGTTTGGCGTTTTGACTTTACCCTGCAGCCAACGTGGTACACATCGACTGTCGACACCGACCTGTCTCAGAAGAACTCCCAATATCGCACGTACGCCGCCGCCTTGTTTAGAATTGTCGACGAAGAACGAAACGGTGGCGTTCCCGAAACACATTCCGGCTTGCACGTCGCGTTTGTGCACTTGGTCGTACCCTTTCGACAGGACGTCGCTCTGACTGGTGACGGGGCCTTTGAGAATTCAAAACGTGGCGTCGAGCTCGATGTGAAGCTGTTCAGTTATTGGCGGTGGAGTACTCTGTTGATCTCGGCGAGATACGATTCCCAGCAGTTCTCCAAGATCGGCACACGCAAAGACCTGTTTGGCATGAACTTCAGCCTGGGATTCTAATCTTAGCATGGTGTGCATGTCGCCCCAAGGGGTGGGCTGAGCAAGGGAGGGGGACCATGAATCGATCTGGATTCAAGAATTTGTTGTTGTTAGCGCCGGCCATTTATTGCCTCGGTCTTTGCTCACTAGACGCGACTAGTGAAGACCGCGGCTGGCAGGACACGCTCGCAGGGATTCGATGGGTCGACTATTCGCCGTCGACTGGCGATCCGCAGCGAGGACTGGAGCCCTCGCTGGAGTCGATCCGTCAGGATCTTGCACGTTTGCGCGACGCGCATTTCACTGGCTTGGTGACCTACAGCGCGAGTGGCCGGCTCGGAAGCGAGCTGCGATCGCTGGCCAAGGCCGCGGGTTTTCGCGGTCTCGTTATCGGAATCTGGGACCCGACGAACAAGGTCGAAATGAGGGCGGCCATACAAGCGGCTGCGGCCGACATCGTCCTCGGCATATGCGTTGGCAATGAAGGCCTGATGGACCATCGATACTCGTGGCCATCGCTGCAGGCAACCATTCAAGAAATCCGCGCCGCAACGAAGAAGCCAGTGACCACAACCGAGATAATCCAGCAATACGACGCGAAGCTGCTGAATGTCGTCGACTGGGCGTTCCCGAACGCTCATCCGTACTTCTCGCACCAAACTGAGCCGCGGGCCGCGGTCGTCTGGACGCAGGACGCCTATCGCCGGCTCACTCGCGAAACATCCCGGTTAGTAATGCTCAAGGAAGTCGGCCTCCCCACCGATGGCGACGCGGACCGAGTCCTTTCTGAACGTGCCCAGTGCGACTACTACGACGCCCTTGCTCAGACGGAGGTCCGCTTCGTGTACTTCGAGGCCTTCGATCTACTTTGGAAATCTCATCTGCCGATCGAGGCTCACTGGGGAATCTTCCACTCGGATCGGACACCTAAAGTGTTGGCGCGTCGATTGAGCGATCAGGCAGCATGCGCCGCGAACACCGTCTCCACTTCTGAGGCGCCAGTCGCTACTGGGCCTAGCACGGTCCTCCCCGTTCAGGCCCAGGCGCCACGTCCGTCTGCTGACACTTTCTACGTTTATCAGGATAGCGAATCGCGAGCCAATCATTTTCGGCCGACAGGTCGAATGGGCGATGTCGGAGACATCCGAATTGCTGAGGACTGGACCGACAAGCCGAAGTCTGGCAAGACCTCTATTAAAGTGGAGTATTTGGCAAGAGGCAATGAACCAACCTGTGAGTACCGCGGTCCCTGCAAGTGGGCGGGTATGTACTGGCAGGAACCACCAGGCAACTGGGGCAAGAACGCAGAATGGAAGAGCGGTGGGTATGACTTGTCTCGCTATACGAGCCTGAGATTTTGGGCTCGGGCTGATCGCCCAGCTACTGTGGAGTTCAAGGTCGGCGGCATCGTCGGTCCATATGGAGACAGCCTTCGTCCGGCGCGAAGTCAAACGGCAAAACTCACGCCTGAGTGGGCCGAGTTCGTGATTGACCTCTCGGGTGCCAACCTTAAATATATCATCGGCGGCTTCTCATGGGTTGCAAGTAAAGAACAGAATCCCGGTGGTGCTACCTTCTACTTAGATGAGATCAGGTTTGAATATCGATAGCCCTTCAGTAAAGCATTTCGTCGCGAAGGATCGGGCTGACGCAGACTAATCCTGCTGCACGCGCACGCAAGCAGGACATGGTCCACTGGTATCGTGTCTGCTGCTAGTTCGATTCAGTCTTTTTAGAGCGCGTTTCAAACCTCCTGACAACACCGGACCAGGAGGGGTCAGCTTTTGTGGCGGCAAAGCGTCAGTTTCTCCTGTCGGCCACACACGCGCAACCTCGACTGAGGTGCCGCCGCCGACCATCGGATCGGTAAAGACATCACGGCGCAGCGCCTCGACAATACGGCGGTACACATGCCCGGCGCAGTTACCGCGATAACCAGGCTTTCCCCACGGGCCCACGGTCTGGAAAGGAAACGATGCTGCCGCTGTTCGCCATCTCGCTGCGTCCAGGCCGCGACCGCAATTCTCCGGGACGCCGCGGCTAAGAACTAAACTCGGTGTGTCACCAAGATGCAGTCAGAGCGAATGCCAATACTCGCTCTCCTAGTTCGTGTTCGACGGCGACATGTGATTCAATCTTTTCCGTGAGCGAGATGATCCACAATGCAACTGTGATCCGGTCTAGGCGGCGAGGACTCGCGGCATACGTTCACGCGTCAATCGGTGCGCTTATGCGCATGCGGCCTCTCCTCGGGATTGCCGCCTGTGCCCTGCTCTCGTCCTGCGACGCGGGCACGTCCTCTTGGAAGCAGGTCGCCTCCGAGGTGCAACTGACCCATCCGACACGCGAGTACGACTGGAAGCACGAAATGGTCGGGAGTGATTTGCATCTCAACACGCTTTACGTTTCAAATAATGGCCAGCAACTGTGGGCCATCGGGGCGAATGGGACGGCTCTCCGATCAGTTGACGGCGGTAAGCAGTGGGTCAAGCAGGTGCTGCAAATCAAGGGCGACATCATCGTTGAGGATCTGAGTGATATCTTTGCATCTGGGGATGGTTCCACGATCTGGATAATTGGCACAAATGGCTTGCTGACTTCTAGAGATTACGGCTCGAATTGGACCCGCCCGTACATATCCGATGCGCCACAACCTGGCTCAATCACAGGTACAGACGACGGACACGAGCTGTGGATGAATTCCGGCCGCGACACAATCCTGCATTCAGGAGACGCAGGTACGACGTGGAATGTTCTCCCACACAGCGACCGATTCTATACAATCCATCGCATACGGTCTAACACGTCCGGCTCGCAACTGTGGCTGATCGCCGGCGTGCCATCTTACACGTCACCGATTTACGTTTCCGCGGATAGAGGCAAGACCTGGAAAGAGGTGGAGTCGCTCAAGCAAGCCAAGTCAATCCGCGCCAGTGACGATGGGACGGAATTATGGGCAACCACCAATCTGGGGAACGCCGTTGCCTATTCAAACAATCGTGCTGCCACATGGGCGACCATAATCTTCACTATCGCTCGTATGCCAGTCGACGTAGGCACAAGCCCTGACGGCAATACTGTGTGGGTTCTTGGTGACGACGGCGATCTAGAGATTGGCCACGCTGTCGGGCATTATGCAGAGATTGCTCAGGCGCGCCTGAGAAGTTCGGCAACACGTGCGTACCTGGACTTCATCTTCGCACCAACTCAGAATACGCTATCTTCAAATAAGGATTCCATCATTCTGGACGTCGATGCCGCCGACGCTTTCAATGCTAACCACCGAGATCGCTATGCCGACCCTCGTGACAACTTGCCGCAATCGCGAATCGTACGCAGCCCTCCCAATTCGAATGTGTGGCAAGTGGATTTCGATCCTGCGAACGTTGGTGTGAAATCCGGAGAGTCGATTCACATGGTGCTGACTCTCATGCAGGGCAACAGTACCCAAGCTTATGGTCCCGTAGTGTTTACGTATCAGTCATTCTGGTATCGACACAGACAATGGCTGCTGCCATCCATGCTAATCGCGAGCGTCCTTTTATGTTTTGCATTTCTTCTCTTGTTTTATCCACTGGGCGTGCTCAGGCTATACCAGAGGTTACCGCTATACGAATTGCTGGATCAGGTGCCGGCCGGTTCTCTGGGGTCACCACTAAAACTTCTTGCCAAGGCGACGGTGTTACCGTTTCTGATTACAAACGAGCGTGTTCTTGACGCATGGGTAAATAAGCATGCGTCTAGCGCGTCACAACATTTTGCCGCGTACGAATCTTTCAAAGCTCGTGCAGTTTACCTCACGCTACCAGTGAGCGTCGGTGATCTCGATCGTGGAGTTATCGTTACTGATCCACACCCTTCCGTATTTCGGCATGTATTTGCCGCGCGCCCCTCAGTTGTGGACATTTGTGGTTCCGGCGGTTCGGGCAAGTCTACACTCGCCTTTCAGATGGCTCAGTGGGCCATCGCGGATGACCCTGAACAACGGCTAGCTCGGCACAAGATGCTGCCGATTCTCATAGAAGACAATTTTAGCAACATAGGGGGAATCGTCAGAAACACGGTGTCTGCATGGTTTGGCGAAGAAGTCGACGCGGCATTCGTCAAGGCTCTACTGCGTTCACAACGCATTTTGATCGTAGTCGATGGCGTCTCAGAGCGAGACCAGGCGACGAGGCGTTATTTGACCGAGATCCATGGTGTCGAGCCCGTGAATGCGCTTATCAGTACTTCACGACATGAGACTCCGTTCATAAACGGGAGTGCGGTTCGCGTTTATCCGTTGCCACTCACAGAAGGATCCGTGCTTCATTTCGCCACAGGCGTGATTCGTGCGCGTGGCGGTGTAGGCCTACTCAATATAGATCAGCAGATTAGGTTCGTCCTGAGTCTGGCGCACGTTGTTTCGCGACAGGGCGTATCGGGAACCATAACGCCTCTTCTTGTTACCCTCGCTGTCGCAGGAGCCACTGAGCGGCTCGAGCAAGGCAGAGATTTGGGAGAACTGCCGACTTCTATTGCAGAGGTGTATTTCGAGTATGTGAGGCGTCTCAATCATTCTACAGCGGATCCGAATAGCGGGTTGGAGGCCGCGGAATGTCTGGGACAATTAGCCCTTGGCGCCGGGTTCGTGGCTGGTGAGTTTAGCGGACGACGAGCGCGCGAGATGATAAAGAGCGATTCCGGTGCGATTCAAGCTAATGGCGCTCACTTAGCGCGATTCGTGGAGAATGGGGTGCTCATTAGGCGACTATCTGGCACTGACGAAATATTCAGATTTGTTCTCGATCCTCTCGCCGAAATGCTGGCCGCCGTAAGATGGGCAAGGGATTGCGGAAGCGACGTCGAGCGATGGAGGGAATTGGTGGGTCGTGTCACGAGGTTGGGAGGCGTCGCGGCCGGTTTTGGCTCTGCATTGCGGGTCGTACATGCGACTTACTGGCGAGAGCAAGACTGGGCGAGTCCGGATGATGTCTGGCCAGGTCCGACTGGAGTCTAATTGTGAGTCCGTGACCATTGGCTGGCAAGAATCATCGTCGCGTGAATGCTAATTTAGGACTTGGCCACGCGTTTCGAGTAGTTTAACGGTGGAATCATCGCGATCGTGTTTCCATACTGAACCCATCGGTATACAAAAGGTGCTTTGAAAAAAACCGACAACGATAACGATAGTCATCGAAAGAACCCTCGCGACCTTGTCCCGGTTCATTGGCCTTTGCCATTTGAACTGGCATGTTCGTTACACTTGACCGATTTTGCACGCTCTTGGGCATCGTCGGGAGGCGCCCAGAACCACCCGTAAGGCGACCATCCTCGCAGCGGCCACCATTGCGGGTCCCAGGTCCTCGCGTAACTGTATCCTGCTGCAGCTTCGTACGCGGTCTTGGCTTCGCAATTGAGGTCAAGCCTCTCCTCTGATCGTCCGACGACCCACCATCCCAACGCTACAGAATTAAGCGAGCCCCGATCAAAAATAGCCATTGACGCCCAAGCCCTCTCGACCGGAACGGCTCCGACGGGCCACTTGGACACATTTGCCGCTTCGAGGTTCTTCTGTTCAATTGTTGCCGAGGGCCCGTAGGCATCGATCAACGCCTTCGACCGATCGACCGCCATCTGAAACTGTCCCTGGTCAAAAGCCCGAAGCGTTTCGACCACTGCCTTTTCCTGCTGTGGGAGCCCGAGGACCAACACGCGAACGGTTTCGCCGAGGCGAATCGGAGTCAGATCACTAAGGACAAGCAAAAGAAGAATAATGCCACCGTAAACAAGAGTCCTTTTCACCTGGCGCTTCCGAATCATGCTCCGCCAACCCCATCGATGATCATGCCGCGTCATTCGATCCCGGCCGTTCCGTTCACGTTGTTTCTCCTCGCTCCTGGGTGAAGGCCCGACAGCAGTCCTTGTGACTTCGATGATGATTCCACCCACCAGAGCCGCGATGACCTCAACAATGAAGCCGATCATAAATAGCGCTCCTGTGATCCGCAATAAGTCGGTCCGACGGGCTCGGACCAGCGAGAATCGCCCTCGTCGGAGTAACCAGTTCCGTTATGCGGCTGGTTGCAGGATGATCGGTATTCCTGATTCAGCCCTTCACCGGCGTCCCGATCACTTCCGCGACCGACAGGGATTCGATCCATATCGATGCCCCAAGCCTTGCGTGTGATCCCCCGGTTGTGGTGCGCCAGCGACGCTGTCAAAACGCTGCGAAGATGACGCTCATTGAACAGGATCACGAAATCCTGACAATCGCGCCGTATCGTTTCGATCAATCGTTCACAATGGGCACCCGCTTTCGGCGACCGAACTGGCGTTTTCAGAACTCGCAGGCCATCGTCCCAAGGGTCCCGTCGACGCCTTCGGAACAGATGCTGTCGCGATCGTGGACGACGAAAAGGGGGAGGAACGCGATGCATAGACAGCGGTCATTCTCGAATACAAGCGCAACCATGTCGCGAAAACTATTCAAGTCCACCTGACGTATGCTGGCGAGATCGTCGCGATTGGCATGCATCACCACAAGCGAGGCGACTCGTCGCGAGTCCATTTCCGCCTCATGTTCCGACTCGTCATGGCCGCGATCGGCCATTCGAAGCGATGCGCCGAGCTGCTCAAGCTCGCGTATTTCGAGCCGAGGTTTAGGAACCTATTATGAACTCGAAAGTCCAGGAATCCGGTTCCCCTTTAGGCCGCTTTCACGAGCCCACTGATCTCCTAAGGTAAACGCTGTGGGACCGCGACGCCTTGAAATCCTGTTCGATATCTTGCGCGGTTTTCCGTGTAGACTCGAGCTGACCCGTACAGCAAAATGGCCCACATGCGACCGGCCATTCAGATGACTTTGCGCTACGCGCCCGCGCAGTCGTAGCCGTTCAGCAACCGATCAACGTCGCCCGTGGTCGTTGGGCGAGTCCGGCGGCATGCGAAACGCCGGCAATCCCTGACCAAGATCGACATCCGCCTCAGCGAGTCCGCGGAGCACGCGCTCGATGAATTCCTCGACCGGCTGGCCCGCGGCAGCAGCGAGCCCAGCCAGCTTCCGCCCCACAGAGTCGCTCAGCGTAATCGTCGTCGTCGGCATGATTTCTTCTCTTCCCTTACCATCGTCGCACACTCAGGCCCCGACGACGCTCCGGGCCGCCGAAACAGCTACGGCCGTCGGCAACGTCTCTCCCCGAGAGGGTGAGCTATCTTTGCTCAGGAGGTGCAACCTGGCTGTTTTCTTCAGAATCCCGTCCAGCTCCTTCCCCCACGTCTCCAGCGCCGCACGCTTCTCCTTGTCGTACCGATACCTGTCGTAGATCGCTGTCACGGTGCTGTGTGTCACGCTCCGATGATTCAGCACGTGCGCGATGTGAAATCGATCGATGCCAGCTTCGCCCATGAAGGAGGCCGCCGTGCGGCGAGGATCGTGTCTGCGAAACGTAAATGACAGGCCGCGCGAGAGGATCGCCGCTGCCTTCTTGGCGCGCGCCGCAATTGAAGTGTGGCGGTGGTTCGAAAAACAAATAGGTCGTCGGCATCGCCCGCTTGACGCGCTTTCAACAGTGTGACGGCCAAGGCAGTCAGCGGCACGCGATGAGCGTCCTGGATCTTCGCAACCTCCCCTCGAATCGTCCACCAACCAGTACTCAGATCGAGGTCCGTCCAACGCATGCGACATACCTCTCCGCCACGTTGTGCCGTCAGCAGAATCACGATGAATGCATCATTCAAGATCGCCGAGAGTCGCTTGAGCGGCTTACCACCGGCATCCTTGGCTTCCGTTTGGTGCAGCGCGGCCCACAGCTCACGCAGTTCATCCCGTGTCAGGACTCGGTCGCGAGTCCTTTCCTCGCCGGGATTCCCGATTCGGAGAGCCGGGTTCGCCTCGATCCAGTCGCGCTCGACGGCAAAGCTGAAGAGGCGCGAGATTCGAGCGAGCAGCCGGTTCGCCATGACCGGCGCCGTTGCGGCTTTTCGGTCGACGAGGGCACGGATATCCGGGCGAGTGAGGTCTTGAACACGCCGATGCCCCCAGGCCGGCAAGACCTCGTTTTCGAAGATGCGCCGCTGCTCGGGCCAGCTCCGCTTCATTTCGGTCTTCTGCTTGTACAGCTCGAACAGCGCGCCAACGGTGTCGCCGAACTTCGCGCGCTCATCTTGCTTCTCAGCGGCGGGATCGATCCCTCCGACGATACGGCCACGCTCCTCGGTCGCCCGCCGGCGCGCGCCGGCGAGTCCGAGATCCGGAAATCGGCCCAACGTCAATCGGCGTTTGCGACCGTGGTGGCGATACATGAGGCTCCACGTCTTCACGCCGTCCGACGTGATGCGCAGCGTGAGGCCTGCGACGTCGGCATCGAAGTACTCAATCCGACTCTGGTCGGAAGGCGCTCTCAGCGTGGAAACCGTCCGTGCAGTGAGAGGCAGAACGGGCATGGACATGACCCCCTGCAAACAACGCAGGTTCGCGCCGGGGTTCCACTGGGGTTCCAAAACGACAGCGCGTCAGTGCAACTCGGTGCGACGACCCGCACCGGCTACCCTAGCATGATGTGTGGTTTACGTGCATCCGGGTGATTGCAGGAAATCGCAGGAAATCGCATCAATCCTGTCTTGGCCGCAGGGGGCCGCCGGTTCGAATCCGGCCGCCCGGCCACTTTTCTGTAGGTCACATATAGGTCACACTCGAATCTCCACGGTTTGGAGATCCGACTCTGACCTACAGCCCGCTGAATTGGCGCGGCTCCGGACGATCGCGCCCCGTCAGTTCGCGAGCTTGAGCGATCAACGTTGAGGCGTACAATGGAATCATGAACGCGTTCGCGGCTGCCGTCGCGGGAAGCCTCGTGTACCTCTCGCAAGCGCCGGCCAACGTGTGCCGCGCCGTCCCGGTCCCGGGCGGCACTGCCGATGGGTCCACGGCGGTCATTCTCACGGCGGACTTCACCATCGAAGCGATCGACGCGCACACCGGCCACACGCGGTGGCGCACGAAGAGCGAGGCGTCGCCGATCGCGCTGATACCTGACGGCGTGGTCGCGGCTGATTGGTCCGCGGCGCGGCCGAGTGTGATGCGCGTGCTGATCCTGGACCCGGCGACGGGCCACGTTCGTGCTGCGAGCAGTGAGATCGAGCTGCCGGCATCCGTCGCGCGCGCTCGCATGTCCGACGGGAACGTGCAGCTGTCGGCGCACGCAGCGACCGGGCAGCGCATGTTGGTCGACTGGACGGCGTCCGCATCGCGCACCAGCGGCGCCAATCCAGGCGACATCGATCGGGAACGCGAAGCCGGGAGCGTCGAGATCGATGCCACGTCGGGCCGCGTGATTTCGGCTCGTGACGTCCCGGCGCCCGACGACTGGATCCGCGCCACGTCCTCGCCGATGCCCTACTGGCGCAACGGGCGAGCGCGCTCGAGCGGCTGGAAGATCGGCGAGTCGAGGTTCGCGCTCGAAATGTCCACCGATCGCGAGGGCGTCGCGATCTCGCTGCAGCGGGACACGGCGCCTGCCGTTCGCCTGCTCACGGCGGCGGCGCCGACCGCCTGGTTGAGCCCGGACGGTTCGACGCTGTTCATCCGTCCCGGTCAGGGCAAGTCGGTTCCCGTCACGATCGTTGATGTGGCGACTGCCGCTCGTCTCGCGACGATTCCGTACGAACCGTCCGCAACTGACTTCGCGCTCTCGTGCGGGCGCGTGTTCTACACCAGCGAGGGCACGCCGACCGCACGCCAGAAGGCGACGAGGACGTTGAAGGTGGTCGACCTCGAAGGGCGCCCCCTGTGGTCGCGCGTCGTCCCGGCGCCCCTCGCGAACGAGTCGTCCTGGCGGTGACCCTTACGGCTGCGGGATTGCGAACAGTCCGCGGCCGTGCGTTACGGCAATCAGCGTCGTCCCGTGCCAGAAGAGATCCTCGACCGAGCAGTTGGTGGGGCCCTGATTCGTCGCCGACCACGTCGCGCCGTCATCGGTGCTTTCGAACACGCCCAACTCTGTTCCGACGTAAAGATGGCCTGACTGTGCCGGATGAACCGTGACCGCGCGGATGGGAGCGGCGGGCAGGCCGTTCGAGATGTCGTGCCACGTCACCCCGTTGTCCTGACTCTTCCAGATGTTCCCCTGACTGAAGCCGCCGAACGTGGCGTAGACCGTCTTCGACGTGTGCGGATCGATCGCGATCCTGGTGACGTATCGATTCGGCAGCGGCGTCGAGGCGTCGTCGAGCTTCGTCCAGCCCGGCGCCGCATCGGTCGCGTTGTCGGATCGATAGAGGTCGCCGTTGACGTGTCCGACCCAGACGACGCGCGCGTCGGCGGCGTCGACGGCCATCGCGCTGATCGCCGTTGTGGTCGCTGGCTTGATGGATTCCCAGCGCGGGCCGGACGTGGTCGTCAGCGGCGCGCGGGCGTCGTTCGTACGCCACAGCTGGTAACCTCCCGCGAGCATCCGGTCCCGATTCGTCGGGTCCAGGACGAAGGGGGCAATGAAGAGCGCGTTGCCCGTTTGCGCGTCGGCGATCGTGAACGGAACGGGTTTCCATTTCCAGACCCACTCTCCGTTCACTCTTACCGGATACCGTCCGCTGATGAATTCCGTCGTCTTGCCTCCGTCGAGGCTCCGGTGCACGTTGAGATCGACGTACTCGCCGTAGAGCACGTGCTCGTCGGCCGGATCGATCGCCGTCCAGCCGCCGTCGCCGCCGTACATCGAGCCCCACTTCTGAGAACCGGTGGAGAGGATGGTGCCGTTATCCTGCGTGCCGCCGAGAATCAGTCCACTCCGCCCGCCGGTTGCATGGTAGAACTGGGTCACTCCGTAGTCGTTATCGAGGCGCGTCCATCCTGAAATGCAGGGCGGCTGGCTGTTGTTGCCCGCTTTAGACACGTCGTCGGCGCGGAAGATGCCCCCATCGTTCCCGAAATAGACGGCGCGATTCGTCGTGCCGTCATACTTCGCGTCAGCGACGATGACGTGCTGGTCGCTGTGCACCGATCGGTCGTCCCACCACGAGCTGATGTCGACCAGGGTGTCGCCGCCGTCGGTGCTCTTCCAGAGATCGATGCCGCCGACGATCACCAAGTTGCTGTTGGTCGAATCGCCGGCCCAAATCGCGTTCCCGTACCAGCCTTGCTTGCCGAGGAACGGCACCGCCTTTCCCGCGGCGTCGACGCCCCTGCGTCTCGAATACGTTTGGCCTCCGTCGACCGAGCGCCAGATCTCGCCGGTCCCGTTGTTCACGCTGGCGTACACGATCGCGGGGTTCTTGCGCGAGTACGTCAGCTCGACGCGATCGTTCCAGACGCCAGGATGTGTGACGGGATGCCAGTTCAGGCCGCCGTCAGTGGTGTAGTACGCCTGTCCATTCTTCAAGCCGCCCGCAACGGCCAGCGATGCATCCGTGGGATGAAAAACGACGTCCGAGAACTCGCCCGTCCATCTCGGGCTCCAGTTCGTCCAGCCGGCATCGTCGCTGCGAAACAGCCCCGCTCGCGTCGCGGCCAGCATGATCTTGCCGGTGGCATTGATCGCCAGCCGGTTGACATACTGATAATCGGGTGTCAACGTCGCCGTCAGAACGGACCAATGCGTCCCGTCAAACGTACAGAAGATCCCGGCGCCCTGAAGCGCGTCGCCGTTGTAGAAACCTTCGCCGGTCCCGGCGCACACGTGCTGGGAGTTGGTCGGGTCGATCACGAGCGAAGACACGACGAGGTTGGCCATCAGGTCGTCGACGGGCGAAAAGCTGACGCCCTGGTCGGCGCTGTGCCATACGCCTCCGCCGACGCTTCCGGCCCAGATCGACTTCGGGTTGGCGGGATCGATCGCGAGCGCGCGCGTGCGGCCGCCGACGTTGCCCGGTCCGAGCCACGTCCAGCGCGCGGGATTCAGTGCGCCGGCGAGCCCTCTGAAGCGGCCGCGTCCGCCCGCGCCACCCGCCGGCGCGGCCGTCGTCACGGCGGGAAACCCGCCGCGGATGCGCGGCGCGATGGCTCGAATATCGATCAACGGGCCGGTGGGCAATTGCGCCTGGGCGGCCCGGGACACGGAGCGCAACGTGCGCAGCTGCTCGACGGCGTTCTCCAGCGCCCGCACGGGGATTTGTCCGTCCTCGTTCACTGACTGCAGACGCCTGAACGCCGCCCGCCGCTGCGCCAGGTCGGGGTACTCCATCTCCAGGAGCAATTGCTGAATGACCTGGAACGGCATGTTCGCGATCGCCGGATCGGTGAGTCCGTTGCGCGCCTCCAGCAGATCGAGCGTATTCGTCGTGATGCCGATCCGCTCGGCGAGCGCCGCGCGATTCGGTTGCGCCTGCGCCGCCAATCCCGCGATTGCCGCGATCGTGCCCGCCAGCACCGCCGCGACGACAATGGGTTTGTTTGTCATCGCTACTGTTTGCTGAACAATGTCAACGAGTCGAGCGAGAAGCTCAGGCTGACGTACCAGTTGTTCGTCACGAACTTGTTCACGGTGCGGATGTTGTCGGCGCTCGAAACCTTCGTCACGTTGACCGTTTGATCCGGCGCGAGCACCGAGACGCGCTCCGGCGCCCAGCCGGCGCCGAGCCGAATCGCTCGAACGATCTCCAGGCCGGGGCCGATGAAGAAGGCGGGCCGGCCGCTCGTGAGTCCGACGCCGACGTCAGCGGTGATGGAGACCATTCGCGGTTCGTGTGTCGGCCAGTGTTCGAGGAAGCGGTAGCTGAGAAACGCCGCGAGGTCGCCCGCACGCGTGTCGCGTTTGGTCTCGGCGATCACTTTCGTTCCGTCGGCCGCCGTGACCGCCCCGAACGTCGACTCGTGCAGCGGCGTATAGATCACGCCCACGCCGTAGCCGAGGATCTGTCCGGTCGCCGATTCGAGCTTGAATTCGTGCGTTTCCTCCGCCGGGTGCGCCAGTTTCAGGTCCTTCGCATACGGCGGGGCCGGCTTGATGACGATGCTGTGCGCCTGCAGCTTGTTCCACGGGAGTTCCGGGTTCTGGCGCGTGACGACGATTTCCGGAATCAGCGAGCCGTCCCACGTGTGGAGTTTCGCGCTGTCGATCTCCAGATTCAGCTCCCCGCATGCTGGCCAGGACGTCGGCCTTCGACGCAACCGCCTTGTCGACGGCGTTCCACAGAGCGCTTTCACTCGATTCGACATCGAACAGCCGCTCGACCAGCGGCTTCATCGCGGCGGAGTGCTGTTTGAGCGTGTCGTCGAGATCCGCCTCACCCGGCGGCGGCTCGGCACATCGTCACCGCTTCGTTCCCCAACGCCTGGCTGATGTCGGTGACGGTGAACGTTGCCTGCGCCGCACGAACCTGACCGGCAAACGCCTGGATCACGCTCGGATCCGACGGCGAGGACAGCAGCGTCGAGTAGGCCCCGAACATTGGCTGACACGTCAAGAGACCACGCGTCTGCGTCCGGAGATCCCCCACCGCGACGGCGACGGTGCCGAACGCGGCCTCAACGGCGGTCACGTCAGCGGGCTTGAAGTCCGATGAGCTCACGGCTGTTCCGTCCTCGATCTTCTGGAGCGCTTTGACGAAATCGTGGCGTGCGCTTTCCACCCGGCCCACCGTTTCGGCGAGGCCATCGAGACGCTGCCGCAGCGTGAGCAGCTTTGCGTTGCGCGCGCCGACGACGGACGCGGGACCGATGACCTGCGGATCCGACGGGCTCGGCGCCGGCGCGTCCGTGCCGTTCCGCTTCTGTGTCGGATCGATATAGGCACCGCACTGTTCGTCGAGCTTCTTCTTCCGGTCCTCTGCGGCCTTCCGCTCTGCCTCCGTCATCTGCGGATTCGCGACGCCCGGTGGGGGAGGAGGCGGCGGCGGAGGACCGCCGGGCGACGCAAACGCGACGGTCTGAATGACGCTTTGAATCCCGCTGCCGGCGAGGCTGAGGAACGTCTTCAGGTTGGAGATGACCTCGAGATCCTCTTCCTTCGGCGTGCCGCGCTTCGCGGAATACACGAGCGGCGACACGCCGTCGACGACGATTTTCAGATCCTTGGCGTTGCGCGGTTTCAGTCGCAGCGTCGGCGTGCCCGTGACGTCGAACTTCAAGGGCCACGCCTGCTGTTCCCATTGCGATTCCCACGTCGCGGTTCGCGCGTGAAAGATGAGCACGCCGCCGACCGTCTGGCGGTACGCCGGGCACGACACGGCGGTGTTCTTCGGATCGCGGCACGCGGCACGCAGCACGAGCCACGCATCGTCTTCCGTCAGGCGCTCGATCTTGAGGCCGCTGGGTTCATTCGTATGCGCTTTGCACAATTCCCGAAGCAGTTCTTTGGCGGTCGGCTTCGTGGTGCTCGGCGTTGCCGGGTCGCTCTGCGCGCTTTGGGCAGCGCCGACGGTCATCGCCACCAACCACACGGATGCGGCTAACACGATCACTCGAGTCATGTGTATCCCTCAGACGCCAACAACGACGGCTGTCGCCGAACCGAACACTGGCAGGTGAATGCGGATTTTATTGCCGCGGCGCACCAACGGGAAGACGAAAAATCACAGGCCAATCGCCGAACTTCCGAGCCAATTCGTTGGCCATTTTGACGGCGGTTTTTCCACAGGCGAGCGGCGGCGATGGGCACCCGCGGCTGTTCGGTTTCCCGCGCCGCGTCGTTGTTGCGTGCATGGAAGCACGATCGGCCGTCACCGGCGTTTGGCTCGTCCTCGCGTTGCTCCTGACGGCAGCGGCCTGCGCGCCGACGCTCAGGCGGGGAGATCGCCACGATTTCGAGCACCTGGGCTTCTTGACCTGGTCGAGCGAGGAGATGCAGGGTGCGCGTCCTGCCGCGGCCTTGCCGCGGAACACCGCCCTGTTCTTTCGCGACACCACGACGAACGCCCTGTCGGTCACCTTCAGCCCGGTGCACAGGCTCCGTGACGCGTCCCTCCTGCTGCCCGAGTACCGAGTGCTGATGCGGTTCGCGACCGACGGGCCTCTGGCGTGCGCCTCGCCGACGCTCGATCTTCCCCTGGCCACCTCGCGCGAGGTCGAACTGCAAGGCGTAGACGCGGGCAGCGGGGTTCGCGTCTCGCTCGTCACGTCTCGGCTCGGGCGAGACGAGCTCCTCTGCATTCGGTCGGGATTTTACCTCGCCTTCTCGACCTCACCGTCAAATCCTGGCCGAACGCTTGCCCTGCGGCGAGCGTTTGATTGGCCTCCGCTGTTTCAGCGCATCCCAAACGCGCCGCACCATCACGCGCCGATTCGCGGAACTCGACCGCGCAGGGGCTCGGACAACCACGCTGTTGCGACGTGGGGGCGGCTCGTCCGTCGACTCCTCGGCGGTTGCGCGGCAGCGCCGCCCGCGGTTGCATTCGCGGCGCTACGCCCACGCGTCGGCTGGAACCCATTTGTTGTGGCGCGCCCGGCAGGACTCGAACCTGCGGCATCCGACTTAGAAGGCCGGTGCTCTATCCAACTGAGCTACGGGCGCCTTGACTGATGGTACCCGAAACGCCGCACCCCTAATGCACCCCCAGCCGCGTGCATCCCGTTGACATTTGCGAATTTCGGCCGAAAACCGCTCGCCGAATGAAGGGCCCTTGCCTTAGAAGGGCCGCCACATTGCGACCGATGACCGCTCGAAGTACGACCACAATTTACGCCGATGACATCGTTGACCACGCGTTAAGGCGTGCCGTGGTGATCAGGTCCATTCTGACGAGCGCCCACGTTTGGCGCGCACCTTCGCAGGGTCGTGGGTGGCAAGCTAAGTGGCAAGCTAGTCAGGGTGGCAAGCTGGGTGGCAAGCTAAAAACGGGCGACACAGAAGGGCTGTGACGGCCGGAGACGGAGCGAGAGACCACAACATCTTGTGGCCATCTCGCGGCGTGTGGACTTTCTAGTGGTAAATGGCGGGGTCGACGAGACTCGAACTCGCGACCTCCGGCGTGACAGGCCGGCGTTCTAACCAACTGAACTACGACCCCGAAGACCAATGCTGAATGTCGAAGTCTGAATGCTGAAGGGAACCGTTTGCAGCGTCTGTCACTCTGCTGCATTCCACGATCAGCGTTCGACCTTTCAGCGTTCCCCGCCACCGCTCGCGGCGAGTGGGCGGTACAGGATTCGAACCTGTGACAGCCGGCGTGTAAAGCCGGTGCTCTACCACTGAGCTAACCGCCCCCGGCACGGCCGCCTGCAGATGCCCGAACACGTAATTATAGACACGGGGGCACCGTGGCCGCAAGGCCGCGGTTTTACAGATACATCCGCGCCACCAGGAGCAGGAGGACCGCCAGGAACCCCAGCAGCGCGCGATATTCGCGGTTCCGGATCGCACGCTCGAGACTGAATCCACGCGCGGCGGCCTCCGTCCGTCCGTCGCGATACGCCGGATACTCGCCGCCGAACTTGTCCGTCAAGTGCGCTTCCTCGGACCGGATCGCGGCGGTGATGGTGACCGCGAGATACGCGACCACCAGGATGGCCACTGCCGCGCTGTGCGTCGCGACGGCGAGTCCTGCGCCCATGGCGATCGATCCGGCGTAGAGCGGATGGCGCGTCAACGCGTACGGGCCGGTGCGCGTGACCTCTCTGCCCTTCTCGAGGTGTCCGGCCGCCCACATCCGCAGCGCCTCGCCGACCGCGCCGAGGGCCGCGCCCGCCGCGAGCGATCGCGGCGTCGGCGCAGCGAGCCACAGCGCGACGACGCCGAGCGCGTAGCCGAGAGGGACGCGCACCCGTGCGAGCCGGCGGGCGACGTCAGTCATGTGATGTCGGATCTTCCGCCTCATGGCGGAGGCTGCCGGCGGCGAAAAGGCGGCGCTGCACGGCGGCACAGACTTCGGCAGCTCCCACGTCCCCGAGGCACCACGACGGCTGGTGACAGCGGCGATCGTAGTGGCAGCCGCAGGTCTCGTACCTGGACACGACGACATCCTCCAGCGCATACGGTCCGTTCCGTTCAGGATCGGTTGGCCCGAACAGGCTGACGGTCGGCGTACCGACCGCGGTCGCGATGTGCAGCGGACCCGTGTCGCCCGAGATGACCAGAGCCGAAGCGCGGGCAAGCGCCACCAGGTCGGCAACACCTGTGGCAGGGGCGGCAATCGCTGCGTCGGACGAAGCCGCGATGACGGCGTCGGCGAGACTTTTTTCACCCGGCCCCCAGAGCACAACCGGGGTCAACCCGCAGGCCTCGCGCACGAACGACGCCAGCTCGCCGAAACGCTCCGGCAGCCACCGCTTGTTCGGCCAGGCGGCCCCCGCGTTGATCAACGCAAAGCGCCGGTCCGGCGGAATCCGCC
>WNFI01003148.1_pt1 | contig 69181 bp, 72 predicted proteins | sample 5400471 | NCBI WGS metagenome assembly WNFI01 (sample SAMN13153348, study PRJNA577476) | soil metagenome | isolation source: 100 cm saprolite on Douglas fir-dominated hillslope | place: USA:California | collected 2013-09-17 | reverse complement strand
TTCGCCTGCCATGCGGCCCACGTGAAAGACCACGATTTCGTCTTTACCCGTTTCGCGCCTTGAAAGGCGAACGCTGCGGGTCGGCTTCGACCATGCCGGGCTTCCCAAGATGTCCGTTATGGCGTGCCGCGCTTCAAGGAGTACACATGTGGGATACGAAGATTACGCGACGGCTCGGAATCAAGTTGCCGCTTGCAGGAGCTGGCACGGCGATCGTGGGTAGCCCGGAGCTCACGGCAGCGATATCGAACGCGGGCGGGATCGGCGTCTTCTGCCTGGGACCCGGCCCGTCACGCGCCCTGCAGGGTCGCTGTCAACGAGTGCGTCGATCTCAATGTGGGAAAGTCGGCCGTATGCAAGACAGTCATCTTGCCGCGACTGCCGTGACGGGTTCAAGCCATCGCAAATGGCAGTACGGATGGCCGATCCAGGCAGACGGCTGACTAGTGCGTCGTGTGTGAGGAGCGATACGTGTAAGAGGCGGCTGCACCATCCATCTAATAGGAGCAACTCCGGCGCAATGAAGCCGCTCGTGCCGCCGCCGCTCGACGTACGGCAAATTGCGCCGTGCGTGCTGAGTTGGCCGCGGGTTACATGGCGCCGAACTTGTCGGTCAGATAGGCGGCCATGGTCTGCGCCTCGTCGGGCGCCGCCGTGGCGCCGAGGAACGTCATCCGTTGCAGGATGCCCTTCCACTCGGCCGGGCTGCGCTTGGACAGCGCGATGCGATCGAGCCCGTGGCACACGGCACAGCGCGCCTCGACGAGATCCTTGCCCTGGCCGTCCGGCAGCGACACCGGGCGGCTGGGCGGCAGATTGATGCCCGGGCCGAAATTCGCCGCGAGGTAGGTCACGACCGGATCGATTTCCGACGGCTGGACCTGCGCGCCGCGCAGGATCATGTCGTAGACCTGATAGCGCCACGCGTCGGGGCCCTGGCGCAGCTGGGCGAATGCCGCCGGCGCATGACATTGCGTGCACGCGACGGCGACGATCTCCCGTCCTTCGCCGGGCGGCAGCGCGCCCGGACCCGGCTGCTGCGCCTGGCCCGCGGCGGCATGGAGGAACGCGATCGCCGCGAGCGCGGCGGCACACCAGCTCCGCATGGTCATACCTTCCGCGTCCGCTTGTCGGCGATGGAGTACGTGGGATGCCACGCCGTGGCGGCGCCGATGCCGTCGCGCGCGACCAGGATGTCGAGAAGATAAGGCCGGCCCTCGACATTGGCGCGCTTGGCGCGGCCCAGGGCCTCCTTGATCTCGGAGGCCTCCTTCACCATTTCGCCCTCGACGCCGTAGGCCTGCGCGGCTTTGGCGAAATCGACGTCGGGGTCGCCGTTGTAGCAGGTCATGTCGCGGCCGACGTCGAACTGCGTCCCGGCGCCGTAGGTCCAGATGCGGTTGCGCTCGTTGTTGTAGCTGCGGTTGTTGTAGACGATCGTGGTGACCGGCGCCTTGTAGCGCGCGTGGCTCCACAGCGGCTGATGGCCGCCGAACATCATCGAGCCGTCGCCGAGGATCGCGACCACCGGGCGGTCCGGCCGCGCGAGCTTGGCGCCGAAGCTCGCCGCCACCGCCCAGCCGAGCACGTTCGGGCCGGTGCTGATATACGCCTTGTCGGCCCCGCCGAACGACATCAGCGGGTCCATCGCCTTGCCGGAATCGAGGTCGCTCACATAGATCGTGTCCTTCTCGAGCCCGTTCTCGAGCTCGACCGCGAGCCGCTCGCGGCGGATCTCGGGTCCGTTGCCGGCCGCCGCGGCAATGGTCTTCAGCATCTCGGCGGAATGCTTGGTGTAGTCGCGCACGCGGCCGCCGCGGTCCTCGGCGATCTGCTTCAAGCGGCTCGCGGTCGCCATGCTCTTGATGGCGTCGATGAGATCGGCCGTCGCCAGCCGCACGTCGGCGACCATGCCGAGATCGACCGGGTCGACCCGCGCGAGGCTCGTCGCGTCCTGGCGGATCGAGATCAGCTTGGCGTCCTTGCGGGCGAACTCGGCATAGCGGCTGCCGATGTTCAAGTTCACGTCGACCTGTCCGGGGAAGCGCATGTTGCGCAGCGCCGGCCCGATATAGAGCGGGTTACGGGTCGGGAAGGGCTTCGACCAGGTGCCGAATTCGCCCTGGCCGGCGACCGGACAGCCCAGCAGCTCGGCGAGCTCCACGACTTCCTTCTCGCCGCGGCACAAGGTGATCTCGTCGCCGACCGTCAGCAGCGGGTTCTTGGCCTCGATCAGCATCCGCGCGGCCTTTTCCACGTCGGCCTTGTCGGGGCGGACATGCATCGGCACGTCGAACAGCGCCTGGTCCATGATCGTGGCCTTCGCGGTGGCGTGAAGGCCGTCTTCCGGGATCGCCAGGAACACCGGCCCCGAAGGCGGGGTCATGGCGAATTTGAGGGCGCGCCGCGTGGCCTCGGGGATGCCTGATGTCGTCTGCGCCATCCACCGCCATTTGGTGATCGGCGTCATCATGGATTCTTGATAGTCGTAGTCCTGCGGCCCTTCGCGCCCCAGCTTGTCCTGGCCGAACGCCGCCACCGTGACCAGCATCGGGATGCGGTCCTTCAGCGTGTTGACCATCTGGGTCATCGCGTTCGGCAGGCCGATATTGGCGACGATGACGACGCCCGGCTTGCCGGACAGGCGCGCATAGCCGTCGGCCATCGCGGCGCATGCCCCTTCCTGCACGCCCTTGATCAGCTGGATGCCCGGCTCGTCGACCAGCGCATCGAAGATCGGATGGTCGCCGGTCGAGGGATTGAAGAAGATGAACTGGACGCCCGCGGCCTTGAGCTGCTGCACGTAGAGCGCGCCGCCGGTGCCGGTCATCTCGCGCATCGCACCCTCCGCCGTCGCGGCCGCCGCCGGGGTGACGAACGAGGTCAGGGATTGCGCCATCGCCTTGGCGGCGACCGTGCTCATGCCGAGCGCCGAGAGGCCGGACACGAGCTGGCGGCGCGAAATGCCGTGGTCGAGATACTGCTTGATGAGGTCTTTCATCGTCGTCCTCCCGGCTGGCAAGCTTTTGTCGAGGATAGCACAGGCGGATGGCGGGCCATAGCCGACGGCCGCTGGATCCGCGATCTATCCCTCGACCGTGAACTTGCGGAACGTCACCTGGCCGCCTTGTCCGAAGCGGTCGTCCCAGTTGCTGCGGACGAGACCCGCAACGCGCGGGTTGTCGTCCGCGGTCGTGCGATCGTTGGCGAGATCGTCGAGCAGCGTGAACAAGCCACCGCCGATCCGCGGACGCCGCAGCTTGACGATGGGGCCCTCCATCCCGACGGGCGCGCCCACCCGGTCCTGAGCGGCGATCAATTTCCGATCGACCCGCCACTCGACGCGGTCCGCCGCGCGGTCGTAGCGAACCTCATAGAGATGCCATTCGCCCGTCTGGGTCGGCACCGCGTCGACCAGGATCGAATAGGCGGGGTAGGGGCCGAGCTGCTTGCGCGCACTGGGCAGCCGTTCGTAAAGCGGCCGGATCCGGTCGTTGGAGACGAAGAAGTCGAAGACCATGCCGGTGTCGGGATCGATCACCACCAGCGCGCCATTGGCGAGGCGGGGGTCGCCGGGGTCGAGACCGAACGTATTGCGTTCGGTGCCGAAGGTGCGCACCGCCATCTCCACCTGGACGGTGAAGCCGGCGCTGTCCTCGAGGTCGAACGCGGTGGTCGACAGCATCAGCGCCTTGACGTGATTGGGATGGGAGATCGTGAACCGCGGCAGGTCGATGGTCAGCGTGTTCTCGGGCGGGCCGGGACAGCGGACCTGCGTCTCGGGATCCCACAAATCGTAATCCGCCGAGCGGAACTTCAACCAGCGCGGCGACGGCCATGCGCCTGAACTGAAATCGTCGTAGATCATCGTCTTCCCGGGCGTCGGGCGCACGACGGGGGAGGCCGGAGACTGCGCCGCGACCTTGGCCGCGATGGTGCTTAAGCCAAGCCCGGCCGTGCCCGACATCAATTGCCGGCGGGATATGCGGTGGGCCGGGGACGGCTCGATCAATTCTTTCACGGCGTTCCTCCAAGCAGGCGTGGCAGAAAACGCGTTGAAGACGATCAGCGCTTGATCAGCACCTTGTTGTCCTGCGTCTCGACGCGCAGCTGAAGCGGCGGGCTCGGCGCCGGCCCTTTGATCACCTCGCCGTGGCGGGCCGGATCGAACACGCTGAAATGGCACGGACAGCCGAGCACCGGCGTCTTGACGTCGACGTCGAACGTGTTGCTGGCTGCCGCCGGATCGCGCATGTAGAGGATCGTGCACTTGGCGTGCGGGCAGACCAGGCTGGAGGCGTACCATCCGCCGTCCGGCAGGCGCAGCACGATGCCGGGCTGTTCGTCGCCGTCGACATCGAGCGAGAACTTGACGGCCGACCACGGCGTCGCGAGCTCCGCCAGGTCGACACTCGCCGTGTCCGACGCCGCGGCGGGCCTCGGCGATCGCGCCAGGACCGGCAGCGACACCAGACCCAGCAGGAGCCGCCGCCGGAGCCGCCCCGATGGGCAGCTCCGGCAGCCTTTGCCGCTCATCACCTTCACCGGGGGCCGTGCGGCCTAGCGCGTCGGCTTGCTGCCCGCCGTCACCATGCCGAGCCATTCGTCGTTGCTGACGACCTTGGACCACATCGGATAGGTGTTCTTCAGCATCAGCTCCGATTGATCGGTGAAGTAGCCGACCATGAGGTCCTTCAGCGCGTAGACGTGATAGCCGAGGTCATACGCGTTGGTCGCCGTCGCATAGACGCAGACGTCGGTGGTGAACCCGGCGACCGCGACGTTCTTGATGCCCCTGGCGCGCAGGACCTCATTCAAGCCCGTGCCGCCGAACGCCGATGTCTGGATGCGCGGCGCCAGCACGAGGTCCTTGTCGTTCGGCCCCGGGACGAGCGGCGGATAATAGGAGGCCTCCTTGGTGCCGGTCTTCCAGGCCTGGCGCAGGATCTGGCCGCGGTGGAAGCCGCCGGGATTGGTCGGATCGAGCTCGCGGAAATCGCCGCTGTAGCCTTCGGTGACGTGGACCACCAGGACGCCGATGTCGCGCGCCTTCTTCACCAGCTCGACCGTCCGGTCCAGCATGTGCTTGTCTTCGAGCTCTTTTTTCACGTTGCGATAGTTGTCGCCGGCGGTGTTGGTGAACGGATACTGATAGTCGATCAGGATCAGCGCCGTCTGGCCCGGGTCCAACTCCTTCGCCAGCGCCGGCAGGCCCTGAGCGAACGCGCCGGTCGCTGCCGTCATGACGAAGGCCAGAACCAGGGCGCCGGCGCAGCGCACAAGCAGGGCGTTCAGGTCGCGGAATACGCGTCGATGGATCATGGCAAAGCGCTCCTCCCGTAGTGGCTCAACGCCAGCACCGGCTGGCGCTGGGTGCCTTTGAAGAAAGCGTACCACAGCACACCCCGGCCGTCCCGTCGTGGGGGCCGTCGCACGGCAGCGGGGGCGCGTGCCGGCGTCAGCGCGGCCGTTTCGTCAGCACGTCGTCGAGCCGCGCCCCCGCGGTGAAGGCGGCGAGCGTCGCCGGCGGCGCCGGATCGACCGCCAGCCGGGCATCGGCGATAGGTGCGCCGATGACGGTGCGCAGCGGGATCACGCCGGCCCAGGCGGGAAAGCCGAAATCTTCCTCCTTCTCGATGACGCCGCCGTCGCGGATCTTGGCCGCGGCCTCGTCGATCGGCATGGCGATGACGGTGATCGCGTTGAGCTCGGCCGCGTGCAGCGGCCGCAGCTCCCGCGGCCGGCCGGGATAGAGGCGATCGATGAACGCGTGCATCGCGTGGCGCTTCGCCTCGCGGTCGGTGACCGCCTCGGTGCGGCCGAAGGCCATCACCGAGCGATAGAGCAGCGAGTGGGTGAAGCCGGACCGGCCGAGGACCAGGCCGTCGAGATGGCTGACCGTCACGCACACCTTCACGCCGGCGGCGTGGGTCGCGATCATCCGGCTTGCGGCCGAGCCGTGCCAATAGAGGCGCCGGCCGTCGCGCCAATACGCGGTCGGCGTCACATAGGGCTCGCCGTCGATCGTGTAGGCGATGTGGCAGATGACGCCGGCATCGAGCACGGCGAAGATCGTCGCGTCATCGTAATGGCCGCGCTGCGGGCGGCGCCGCAGCCGCGTCTTGTCGCTGGGCGGAAAGCTGGTCATCGGCGGACTCCGAGGGGGCAAATGCCGGGGCTCAATGGACTTATCTAGATTTCTCTCACTTGCGCGTACAGCGGCTTATTCGGCACCCCGTCAACGAGCATCTCGTATTCTCCGAACTCAGAGGACTGGACGAGCTCCGGCAGCATTGCCAGCATTGTCTTCAGATAAGGCTGCGCCAGATGCTGCTCAAGCGCCGCCTTCGATGTCCATCGTTCGACCATAAAAAACACGTTCTCGTCTTGCACCGAGCGGTGGAGGGCGTAGCGTATGCAGCCAGCCTCCGCATGGGTCGGGGCGACGACCGCACGCAGTGCGGATTCGAGATCCTTGCCGCGCTCCGGTTTTGCAGTCATGCGCACGGTCAGGGTGAGTTCGGGCATGGCTGCCTCCTACGATATCGCCGATCGTGGCCCTTGAGCGCGCCAACCCGGCCAATTTATCGGCGACGCCGAATTAGATCGCGGCGAGTCCCATTTTGCCCCCCAAGAAAGCCATTTCGGCACTCAGTTGGCAATGCGCCCTTCGCACCGAGATGGCGGCTGAAGCGATGGTTGCTTTTTAGCCAGGTTGGGACACAAGCACCTTGTCGGCGCCCGTCAGCAGGAGCAGAGGGACCTCGGTCCGCACGCCGCTAAATTTAGGTCAATGGCGGCGGGCCGCTTTCTGGCTGTGGTGATGAAAGACCTTCGCGACCGCCTCACCGAAAGCATCAATCGCGTTCCGCAGATTCCCAAGCTCCGTGAGATGCGCCAGCCATATATCGAGGTCGAGCGCAAAATCAGCAACCTCAACAACGGACAGATCCCGGCGGCTTGGGCTCGCCGAAAGGATGCATCGCGGCACGAGCCCAAGGCCAAGCCCAGACGCAATCATGCGCAGTTGAACCTCAGTCCCGTACGTGTCGACGATCACCCGAAGAGTCCCGCCACGCTCGCCGATCGCGCGCTCGAGGGCTGACCTATATCCACATCCCGCCGGGTTCAGGATCCAGTCCGCATTTGCGAGTGCCGAAACTCGGACACGCCGGTGGAAGCGCGGCCGCTGCCTGCTTTGGACAACCACCACGTCAAGAGTTGCCAGCCGCTTCCCGACGATCCGGTCCGCTGGCTTGCTTGCCGACGGCAGAAACACCGCCGCGGCATCGAGGTCCCCCGAATTAACGTCGTGTAAGAGACCAGGACTCCACTCCGTCCGCAGCCGGACATCAAGCAACGGAAACTCTGTTTTCAGACCCTGAACCGCGTCGGACAAGATGACATCGCCGATCGCCTGAGTGACGCCTAACCTCAAGGTCCCGGTCGGCGCGGCACCTTCACGGGGTAAAGCGACCATTAGGTCGACCGCCCGGAGAATTGGGACCGCGTGCTCGTAAACGCGGTTGCCCAGCGCTGTCGATGTTGGAGGCCGATTGGCGCGGTCGAGCAGTTTTGCGCCGAGCCTGTCCTCGAGCTGCTGGATGCGGCGGGAAATAGCCGACTGCGTCAGGTGAAGTTTTGATGCGGCCCGCGTCAGCGATTTTTCATCAACGACGGCGACGAAAGCTTTCAGGTCGTCAAACATGACAATAGCTCATGCAATAGATGAAAAGAATGCGCCTTGCGCAAGCTGATGTCGAGCCTAATTTCAACACACGACGTCCACCAAGTCGGCGACTCAGCTCCGGCAATTTGCCTCGGTCGCCGCAGGAGTACTCAAAATGCAGTTCGTGATCCTGTTCACCCGTCATCCCGATAAGGCGGAAAGCCCTGCTTCCGCAGACTTGAGGGAGGCAGAGTTCGAGAAAATACGTGGCTTCTACAGGGACGGTTTGGTTCAACAGATCTGGCTTCGCGGCGACGCTGGAGGCGCTTGCATGATTTTGGAAGCGGCTTCGACTGACGAAGTCGCGGAAAAGCTCAATGCGCTGCCTCTCGTCCGTGCCGGCTTCCTGCAACCTCCCATGATCGTGCCGCTGAAGCCCTATTCGGGGTTCGCTCCCCGCTCCTGACAGGGAAGCGCGCCATGAAAGCCGTCGTTCTCAAAGAGCTCGGTGGTCCGGAGAACCTATCTCTGGACGACCTTCCCATACCGCGCGTCGAGCCGGGCGCCGTTCTAATTCGCGCTGTTGCCGCATCGGCCAAGCGGGTCGATGTCAGCATCAGCAAGGGGACGCCATTCAGCCCGGTTCTACCCGCCGGCCTCGGATGCGACGTTGCTGGCGTCATAGAAATAGACGCGTTCGCCGCGGCGCCCCGAGTTCTGAGCTCGTAGGAAAGGTTCAAACATGCCACTCGTCAGGATCGACATCAGCAAAGATGCCTCAGCCGACCTCATCCGTATCGTGGGGGACGTTGTCTACGACGCGATGGTGGAGATCGCGAATGTCCCGCGGCATGACAAGTTCCAGATCGTCACTCGGCATGCGCCTGAAGAACTGATCTATCCGGCAGAGGGATATCTCGGAACCAAATACTCGCCCGAGATCATTTTCATCCAGGTGACTTGGGTCGCCGGACGGTCGACGGACGTGAAGAAGCGCTTCTATCAAAAGATAGCCGACGAAATTCACGCCAAGGGGAAGGTGCGCAAACAAGACATCTTCATCAGCCTCGTCGATTCAGGGCGGGAAGACTGGTCCTTCGGAAACGGAGAAATGCAGTACGCGCCCCCGAAGTGACCGCTCAATCGGGATCATAGGAGATTGAAAATGATCAAGCTCAGCATTCTCATGGTGCGCCGAAGAGATTTTACATACGACAAGTTCGTCCAATACTGGCGTGAAGTTCATGCCCCCCTCTTCGCCGCCCAGTTGGAGTCGAAGAAATACGTTCGGCGCTACATTCAAGATCACAGAACGGGCGATGCGTTGCCAGGGACAACCGCCTCCCATTTCGACGGTATCGCGGAGATTTGGTTCGATGACATCTCCGGGGCAAAAGCATTCTTCGAATCGGATGGCTATCGGAAGAACGTGATCCCTGACGAAGAAGCATTCATGGATCGCGAGCGCTGCGAGCTGCTGTACACCCACGAATACAATGTCATGGCCTAAGCCCCTGACATTTTTCTCTTCATCTGTAACGTTTTTTCTTGTGAGAGGAGTTTACGATGAGTGCGCCAGTGTTCGAGAAGGATCTGACGGGCCTTCTGGTGGTTGATCCCTACAACGACTTTATCTCGGAGGGTGGCGTTCTATGGCCGCTGATAAAGGAGATAGCAGAAGCGGTCCAGTGCGTACCGAACATGGTTGCCGTCCTTCAGGCCGCCCGTGCCGCAGGCATCCGAGTCTTCTTCGCACCGCATCACCGAGACCGGGGGCCCGAGGATGAAATCGAGGGCTGGACGTACATCGCACCCATTCAGAAATTCGGCCACGACCGACGTATCTTCGGAGCTGGAACCTGGGGCGGCACCTTTCGCGAAGAATTCACGCCGCTGCCCGGCGAAGTGGTTGCGCAAGAACACTGGTGCTCCAGCGGTTTCGCGAACACAGACCTGGATCTCCAGCTTAAGAAGCACGGTATCCATAAGTTGATCGTGATTGGCCAAAAGGCGAATACCTGCATCGACTCGACGGTGCGTTACGCCGCAGAACTCGGATACGACGTCACCCTGGTGAAGGATGCGATCGCCAGCTTCCAATGGGAAGAGATGCGGACGACACTGGAAATCAACCTCCCCAATTATGCCACCTCTATCCTTAGCGCCACTGACACAATAGCGGCGCTCGAACACACAACTGTCTGATCTTAGAGCCTGTTCGATGCCTACCTGCCCGGACGCGGATGCTCGTCGGCCCGGGACGGGAACGATCGCGACGGAATTGGCAACAGGTCTGGCCGCTTTCCTGGCGGGAGACGTTTGCTTGCCGGTAGCTGCCGCTGTTTGGACAAACACGATCAATGAGCCAATGGCTCCCGACGATCAGAGCCTCCGCGCGCCGCGGTAGGGATCGCGCGGCCCTCTCCTGCGTCGTCGGAAAACCAGCCAGCGCCGCGAGCAAATTTTTCCGACTTATGCGCAGATCTGAGCACCTTGTCCCAAAACGCGCATTTCCATGTTGCCCCGATCGAGTTTGGGGGCTGGAAGAATCCGGCCGGGAACCAACGACGCCCTTACGATGTTTGGTGACTCAATAACAGTCCAATGCGGAGGAGGGCCCAATGCCGGGCGAAGACAGGCTGCGCGACGGGGCCGAGTTGTACCGGACGGCTGCAGAGCGTTCGGTTACGCAGGCTGAGCGGGACTGCTTACTCGATTGCGCGGAAGACCTCAGCCAGATTGCGGATTGGATCGCGTCCAACCGTGCACCAGATGCCGCGGCGACTGGCGCACCGGAGCAGGATAACATTGTCCAATTGCGCGAACTCTACGCCAGCGATAACGGAGATCGTTGGCAGTTGGGTCGCCATGTCGCATCGGGGCGGGTCTTCGTGAGACATGAAGCGAACCTCCCGTCTGGCGGCCACGTGACCGACGTCGAGCTTACGGCGTTCTTGAGCGGCCCCAGAAACACCCCGGAACGTGAGGCGCTAATACAGGTCATCAGCAATCTCGTCGCTCGCGGCAACTAAGGGTCCGCCACTGCCCGCGACAAATCGCGTCCCGCAATCGTCGGGCGCGAAAGCGCGCTCGGAAACACCGCGATCCGTGTCGCGCGCGTGTCCGGGACGGGCAAACGCCGCCGCGGAAGCTACGGGCGGTTCAAATTCGCGCGCGTTCCTCGACGCGCGTCGCCGAACGCTGACGCCGGAGGATGCGGCCGCGCTACGCTCGGCTACCGAGGACATAGATCGATTCGTCCGTTCGTTGCCGCTGCGGCAATAGGTGCACGTTCGCGCAAGGGTTTACGAAGCTCGGCATGCCTCGGATGCGAAGCAGATGAAAAATCGGCACGGCTTTGCACTGTGGCGGACCGCCTACTGGTTGAGACGCAACGGTCGACTTGAGCCGGCTCTGTCCGAAATTGACACTTCCCGGACTTGCCGCACCGTTCGGCTCAGGTCCGCAAATCGCTGCGAAGCGGAAGTGGGCTAAGTCGGGTTGTCCAATCGAGGTTTGTGAGTACACCCCTAGTCCGGCATTCCGGCCTTGTGCAGCGCTTCGACCACGTCTTCGCGGTAAGCCCGTTCCTGGTAGGGGAAAAGTCGGCTGAACTGGCGCACGGAAACGTCGAAGCCGAGCGCCCGCAGCTCGTCGAGTTCCCATTGCGCGGCATCGAGCTTGCCGAGCCTGGCGTATGTCGCGGCCAGGAAGAAGCGCGTATCGCGCCAATTCGGGTTGCGCTCGACCGCCTTCTTCAGCGTCGCCTCGGCCGCTTCGTACTTCCCGAGGTGGAACTGGGCCTCCCCATACATGCCAAGATACCAGAATGGATAATTGGGATTGATCCGTTGCGCACGCTCGACATCGGCGAGGGCCTGCGCGGCGCGTCCCTTGATGATCATGAACATGCCGTGGAGGGCATGGCCGTCGGCGAAGTTCGGGTCGATTTCGATCGCCCGCTCGATCTCCGCCACGCCGCGATCGATCTGGCGCTGAAACAGCAATAGCCGCCCGAGGCCCCAATGCGCCTGCGGGGACTCCGGATCGAGCCGCACCGCCTGTTCGGCGATCGCAACCGCCTCGACATCCGGCGCCAGGCCTTCGCCGGCTCTCTGCTCCGACTCAAGCGCGTACGTGGTCGCCAGGTGCGCGTAGGCGTTGGCGAATTTCGGATCGCGGGCGATCGCCTTCTGGAACAGGGCGCGCGCCTCGCGGTTGGCCTCCGGGGTGAAGAAGCTCTCGAGCTGCAGACCCTGAACGTAATAGTCGTACGCCACCGGATCGTTGGTGGCGTGTTGCGTCAGCCGCCGCTGCTCGGTCGGGGTGAGCTTGACGGCGAGCGCCGCCACGATGTTCTTGCGGACGTCGTCCTGGAGATCGAACAGGTCGCTGAGATCGCGGTCGTAGCGCTCGGCCCAGACATGGGCGCCGGTCGTCGTGTCGATGAGCTGGGCCGTGATCCGGATACGTCCGCCGGCCCGCCGGACACTCCCCTCGAGCACGTAGCGCACGTCGAGCTCGCGCCCCACCTGCACGATGGGGACCGCCTTGCCCTTGTAGACGAAGCTCGAATTTCGCGCCATGACGAACAGGCCGGACACTTTCGACAGGTCCGTGATGAGGTCCTCCGAAATTCCGTCGCTGAAATAGTCCTGCCTGGCGTCGTCGCTCATGTTCGAGAACGCCAGCACGGCAATCGACGGCTTGCCTGCCATCGGCGCCTCGGCCGTGGGCCGCAGCGCCAGCCAGCCACCGCCGCCGATGACCGCGAGCGCCAGCGCCAGTGCCGCGGCCGCGACCCAGAGCAGGCGGTGCCGCGGCCGCGCGGCACCCGATGCCGCCGGGGCTTCCAAGGGCAGGCGCACCACCGCCTCGGCGCCGAGCGCAAATACCCTGACCGGCTCGGCGATGTTCTTCAGCGATTGCAGTCCCGTATCCACGAACGGAAGCGCGACCTTGGCGTGGACCTGGCGCCATGCGTCATCGGACAGGCAGACACCGCCGGGCTCGGCGAGCGTCTCGAGCCGCGCCGCGATGTTGACGCCGTCGCCCATGATGTCGGCGCCGTCGATGATGATGTCGCCGAGATTGACGCCGATGCGGAACGTGATGCGCATGTCGGGCGGCACATTGACGTTCCGTTCAACCATCGCCCGCTGGATCTCGACGGCGCAGCGCACCGCGTCGACCACGCTCGCGAATTCGACGAGCGCGCCGTCCCCCGTGGTCTTGACGATGCGGCCGCGATGCTCGGCGATTTTGGGATCGATCAGCGCCTTGCGGTGGCCCTTGAGCGCGCGCAGGGTGCCTTCCTCGTCGGCGCCCATCAGCCGGCTGTAGCCGGTGACGTCTGCCGCGAGGATGGCCGCCAGCCGCCGCTCGACGCGCATCTGCGCCAACGGGTACCTCTTGGAAAGAGCCTCAGTTTAGCACACGGGCGGGGCGGGCTTTAGCGGTTCAGACCGCCTCCGCACGTTTGCGGGGCCGCTATTTCCTCTCGACGTGCCACGTGAACATCACCGGCGCAGATCACGCCGGCATCGAGCACGGCGAAGATCGTCGCTTGGGTCCTGCCGGTCACGTTCCGCCGTCGAGCACGGCGGATGAATGACACGGCCGGAACCCTTTCAAGGCGCAAACCGGGTAAAGACGAAATCGTGGTCTTTCACGTGGGCCGCATGGCAGGGGAAACATTCTTTGTGCTCGGCCTCGCCCACCGGCTTGCCGTCGACGAACTTGCCGAAGCCCCAGCCGCCTGTCGCGGCGTATCTGTTCGCGTCTTTGACCATGAATTGCACCGTCGTGGCCGGGCCGGAGACGAAGACGCCGTCGAACTCGGCCGACGGGACATGCGTCCACGCGAGCTTGGCCAGGACCGTCCCATCCGGGAAGGGGAGCGTGCCGGCCCGATACGCCGTCATCGCGACCGGGTTGCCGAGGATGCCGCGCAGCTCGTCAAAGCCCGGCGCGTGAGAGGGGGCGATCAGCTCCCATTGCCGGTATCCGGCCGGGATCTTGACCCCGAAGACCGGCGAGGCCTCGTCGTCCGCTCGTCCGGCCGCGAACGGGAGCGAGGCGAGGACGCACGCGGCGATCGCCGCCGCGACCATAACCCTGGAGATTCGTCTCATCGGTGGCTCCCGTTACGCCCGATAACCGTCAACGATCGAGGATCGCCTGGGCGAAGGCGATCCAGCTCGGCCCTGGGTCGCTTCGTCCCGGGGTTGCAGGGGGGCTTCGCCCCCTGCAGACGATTGGGCGCTCCTCGCGATGACGCTATCTATTTCTTCTCGACGTTCCACATGAACATGACCGGCGAGATGATCACGCCGCTGATCGTCTTGCGATACGCGGTCGGGATGACGAACTGGCCGGTGACGATGTGGGTCACGACGTGGAACGCCTCGTCCTGGACCGCGGCGGCGATCCGCTGCTGCCCGGCGAGGTCGGGGGCGGCGATCCAGTCCTGGCGGAGGCTCTCGAGCTTCGCGTCGGTCGGCCAGCCGAACCACGCCTTCTCGCCGTTGCCGCGCAGCGCCGAGGCCAGCGACGGGTCGAGCAGGTCGGGCGCGATCGTCCAGGTGAAGAAGATGTTCCAGCCGCCCTTGTCGAGCGGCTCGCGCGAGGCGCGGCGCGTGATCAGGGTGCCCCAGTCCATCGCCTGCAGGTCCACGTTCAGGCCGAGCCGCTTCAGCACGTCGGCCGTGACCAGGCCTTGCGCGTAGACGATCGGCTGGTCGGTCGCCGCCATGACGACGATCCGCTCGCCCTTGTAGCCCGCCTCCTTGATCAGCTGCTTCGCCTTCTCGAAGTCGCGCTTGCCGCCGAGCGCGTCAGAGCCGGTGGGGTTCGACATCGGCGTGCCGCACGGGAACACCGAATAGCAGGTCCGCCAGTTCTTCGGATCGCCCGCGACGGCGGTCATGTAATCGCTCTGGTCGACCACCATCTGCACCGCCTGGCGCATCCGCATGTCGTTGAACGGCGGCAGCAGGTGGTTGAAGCGGAAGATGCCGAAGCTGCCCAGCGGGTCGACGGTGGCGACGGCGATGTCCTTGTTCTTCTCCAGCACCGGGACCAGGTCCGCCGGTGCCTGCTGCCACCAGTCGACCTCGCCCGCCTGCAGCGCGTTGCTGGCGGTGGTCGGGTCGGGGATGTAGAGCCATTCGACGCGGTCGACCTTGGCGATCTTGCCGCCGGCGGCCCAGCTCGGCGCCTCGGTCCGCGGCACGTAATCAGGATTGCGGACGAACACCGCCTTGTTGCCGGGCTCCCATTCCTCGCGGACGAACTTGAACGGGCCGGAGCCGATGGTCTCGGTGATCTGGGTGAACGCGTCGGTGGTGGCGACCCGCTCCGGCATCATGAACGGCACGTTGCTGGACAGCTTGGCGAGCGCGCTCAGCAGCAGCGGGAACGGCGTTTTCAGCGTGATCGAGAACGTCTTGTCGTCGACGGCCGCCATCTCGGCCACGACGTCGGGCAGGGCCTGGCCGAGAGGGTCGCGCTTCATCCAGCGGGCCAGCGAGGCGACGCAGTCGGCGGCGCGCACCGGCTGGCCGTCGTGCCATTTGAGGCCGTCGCGCAAGGTGAACGTCCAGCGGAGGTGGTCGTCGCTCTCCGTCCAGCTCTTCACCATCTGCGGCTGCGGCTTGAACCCGGCGTCGAACGCGAACAGCGTGTCGTACACCATGTAGCCGTAGTTGCGCGTGATGTAGGCGGTGGTCCAGATCGGATCCAGCGAGCGCAGGTCGGCCTCGGGGATCAGGCGCAGCGTCTTGCCGCTTTGTGCCTCCGCCAGGAGCGGGATCGTCATCGCCCCCGCGATGATCACGGCTCCGCTGAGCACAAACCGCCGCATTTTGCTCATGGCAAACCCTCCCATTCCGGCGCGTCCGTCGGCCGATCATTATGGAAGGGGAGCAATTCTTGCGCCAGTGCAGGCGATGGCGTGCTTCGCGGCTACGCGAACATCGTTTGGCGCGCACGCCGTTCGCCAGATTGGGAGTCCGTCGGATGGACGACGAAGACGGGCTCGTTGAGAGCTATCTTAGAAACAAACCCCGTCGTCAATGCGAGGCATGACGAAGAGGTGGCAGACCATCAGGCGGCAACCCCGTGAACCTGCCGTGACGGGGGACTATTGGCGCGCCGATAAGTTCTGATTCGGGCTCAGCGCCTCCGCCGCGACGCCCGAGATCTCTGTATCGGTCTCTTTTCGCAAACCAGCAACGCCCACGGCGCCGACAACTTGATTGTCCACCCGTATCGGCATGCCGCCTTGCAAAGCGAGAATATCGGCCGTCACGAAGGCCGTGCGCCCGTGATCGATATTGTCTTCGATCTCCGCCGTCCCTCGTTGCAGCCGCGCCGCCGTGCGCGCCTTCTGGATCGCGAGCTCGGCGCTTGCCGGCCGGACGCCGTCCATGCGCTCGAAGGCAAGCAAATCGCCGGCAGGGTCGACGACCGCGATCGCGGAAGGGGCGTGCCGCGCTTGGGCATTCTTAACTGCCGCCGCGAGGATCGCTTGCGCTCCGCTTTGATCGAGGACCTGAACGCTGACGGTCTGCGCGTTTGCCGCCAAAGAGGACACCAGCAGAATGGCCGCGACGCTCATCGCCCGTTTCATCGTTGTTCTCCAGGACATCAAGCCGCGCATCCGAATCAAGCCAGTCTCTCCATACTGAAGTACTCTGGACTGCGTGGAAGAGCTGCATGGACCAAGTGGAGGAGCGGAAGCGCGGACTTCCACCGGTTGCGCTTCATAAATGTTGTCGGAAGCGAGTTGCTTCTTGTCGGCTCTTGCGCCGGCTGTCCCTTTTTTGCGGCGTTTCTCTGGTCGACTTGGCCCTCACCCGCCGGCCGATTATCGGAGGAGAGCAATTCCCACGCCAGTGCGGCAGGCCAAAGGCCGGAGCGCAGGCCCGGGCCAGGATCAATAAGGGCAGAGATCCAGCTTCCGGACCGTCGGAAGGTCTTTTACTTCGTCGACGACAGGCGCGGCGGGCGCGCAGTAGAAGACCACGGTGTCGCTGCCGAACAGTCGCCTGATGGTGATCGTTCCCGGGGTCGTCAGAGTGAGGGTTGCGCCACCTTCGACGACGCCGCCAAGGATGATGTTTCCCGTGGTCTTGGCCGTGAGCGAGCTTCTGCCGCCGATTTTTTCCGCGACGGTCAGGCTGGCTCCCTGAACGTCCACCTTGCTCTGTCCGTCGATCACGCGCGCAATGATGACGTTCCCTTTCGCCGCGATCGAAACCGCTGAGCGGCCCTCAATGTTCCGTTCCACGAAAGCGTCGGTCGCGGACAAAACCGTCAGACTGCTGCGGTCCTTCACACCGAAAACCTGGACGTCCTGGGCGGCGGAGATTTGCACTGCGCTCTGCCCGCCGATCCAGTCCTTGATATGCACGAAACCGCCGCCGGACCTGAGGATCGGGTGGCTCTGGTCGTCGACCCCGCCGAGGATCGAGATGCTCTCCGGCGCTGAAATTTCCATGTTGTACTGATGGTCAAGGTCGCGGGTCGTGAACACGGACTGGGCCAGCGATACGGCCGAGATCCCGGACAGCAGGATTGAGAGGACAACGATTCTACGCACAGCCACCCCCTGTTGGTTGGTTTAAACAGTCCTCACCGCGCGCGGGTGAAGGCCAGCCACACACCGCCGCCGATCAGGCAGGCGCCGCTCACCCGCGCCGCCAAGCGGACGCGATGGCGGGACAGCAGCGCGCCGGCCCGGCCGGTGAGCATCGCGTAGCCGGCATCGAACACCGCCGCGACGGCCATCGCCGTGAGCCCGAGCAGGACGACCTCGCCGACATAGTCGCCGGCGGGATCGACGAATTGCGGGATGAAGGCGCCGAAGAAGAGCAGCATCTTCGGGTTGCTGAGGGCGACGAGCAGCCCCTGCACGAAGAACCCGCCGCGCGGCCGGGCGGCACGCCCGAGCTCGCCGGCGTCGCCGGTCGAGCGCAGCAGCTTCCAGCCGATCCACACCAGATAGACCGCGCCGGCGACGCGGATCCAGTCGAACCACCAGCCCATGGTGGCGATGATCGAGGCCAGGCCGACGACCAGGACGCCCAGCATCGCCAAAAGGCCGAGCTGGGTGCCGGCGACGTTCAACAGGCCGGCGCGGGCCCCATGGGTCAGGCTGTTGGCGACGATGAGCGTGACCGTCGGCCCGGGAATGACCGCGATCAGCGCGCAGGCCGCGACATAGGCGATGTACAGCTCGACGGACATCGGCGCCCGCGCGCCGGCCCCGCGCTTACCCCGCCGCGGCGACGGCGCGCTTGGCCATCACGGTGACGAGATGCGCCCGATACTCGGCCGAGGCGTGGATGTCGGAGTTGAGCCCGTCGGCCTTCTGCTTGATGTTGGCGACGGCGTCGGGCGACCAGGACTTGCCGAGTGCGGCTTCCATGTCCTTCTGGCGGTACACGCTGGGCGCGGCGCCGGTGACCGCGACGCGGACACCCGACTTGGTCTTGGCGACGAGCACGCCGACCATCGCGTAGCGCGACGCGGGGTTCGGGAACTTCATGTAGGCGGCTTTCTCGGGGGCCGGGAAGCTGACCGCGGTGACGATCTCGCCGGGCTTCAGCGCCGTCTCGAACATGCCCTTGAAGAAATCGTCGGCCGGGATCTGGCGCTCGTTCGTGATCACGGTGGCGCCGAGGCCGAGCAGGCCGGCCGGATAATCGGCCGCCGGGTCGTTGTTGGAGACCGACCCGCCGATGGTGCCGCGGTTGCGCACCGCCGGATCGCCGATATGGGCGGCGAGATGGGCCAGCGCCGGGATCGCCTTCTGCACGTCCGGTGACGTGGACACAGCAAAATGCGTGGTCATGGCGCCGATCGTCACGGTCCCACCGGCGACCTTGATGCCGACGAGATCCTTGATCGCGCCGAGGTCGATCAGGGCGGAGGGCTTGGCCAGCCGGAGCTTCAAGGTCGGCAGGAGGGTCATCCCGCCGGCCACCAGCTTCGCTTCGTCGCTCGCCTTGGCGGCCTTCGCGGCGTCGGCGACCGAGGCGGCGCGTTGATATTCGAAATTGTACATCTCTCACTCCCGAAGATTAGGCGGCCTGTGCCGGCTTTGCGGATTGGATCGCCTGCCACACCCGTTGCGGCGTGGCCGGCATTTCGATGTGGCGGATGCCGTAGTCGCCGAGCGCGTCGACCATGGCGTTGATGAGCGCCGGGGGCGAACCGATCGAGCCGACTTCGCCGCAGCCTTTCACGCCCAGCGGGTTGTGCGTGCACAGCGTGGCGTGCGTCGCGACGCTGACGTTCGGCAGGTTGTCGGCGCGCGGCATGCAGTAATCCTGCATCGAGCCGGTGAGCAGATGCCCCGTCGAATCATAGATGCAGTTTTCGAGCAGCGCCTGGCCGATGCCCTGGGCGACGCCGCCCTGGACCTGGCCTTCGACGATCATCGGATTGATGACCCGGCCGACGTCGTCGCACGCCGTGAAGTTGACGATCTGGGTGATCCCGGTGTCGGGGTCGATCTCCACCTCGGCGACATGGCAGCCGGCGGGGAAGGTGAAGTTCTTGGGATCGTAGAACGCCGTCTCGTCGAGCCCGGGCTCGAGCACGTCGAGCGGGTAGTTGTGCGGCACGTACGCGGCCAGCGCCACGTCGCCGAACGTCTTCGACCGGTCGGTGCCGGCGACGCTGAACTTGCCGTCCTTGAACTCGATGTCGCCCTCCGAGGCTTCGAGCAGGTGGGCGGCGATCTTCTTGCCCTTGGCGATCACCTTGTCCATCGCCTTGACCAGCGCCGAGCCGCCGACCGCCAGCGAGCGCGAGCCGTAGGTGCCCATGCCGAACGGGATGCGGCCGGTGTCGCCGTGGACGATGTCGACGTTCTCGATCGGCAGCCCGAGCCTCTCCGCGACCAGCTGGGCGAACGTCGTCTCGTGCCCCTGGCCGTGGCTGTGATTGCCGGTCAGCACGGTCACCGAGCCGGTCGGGTTGACCCGCACATTGGCGACTTCGTACAGGCCGGCGCGGGCGCCGAGGGCCCCGGCGACGTTCGACGGCGCCACGCCGCAGGCTTCGATATAGGTCGAAACGCCGATGCCGCGCAGCTTGCCGCGGCGCGTGGCCTCGGCCTTGCGCGCCGCAAAGCCGGCCCAGTCGGCGGCCTTCAGCGCCTGGTCGAGGGTCGCCTGGTAATCGCCGCTGTCGTACTGGACGGCGACCGGTGTCTGATAGGGGAACGCGGTGTTGGGGATGAAGTTGCGGCGGCGGATGTCCACGCGGTCCATCTTCATCTCGGCGGCGGCGACGTCGGCCAGCCGTTCCAGAAGATAGGAGGCCTCGGGCCGGCCGGCCCCGCGATAGGCGTCGACCGGCACGGTGTTGGTGAACACCGCCTTCACCTCGCAATAGATCGCCGGCGTCGTGTACACGCCAGCGAGCAGAGTGGCGTAGAGCCAGGTCGGGATCGCCGGCGCGAAGGTCGACAGATAAGCGCCGAGATTCGCCTGCGTGGCGACCCTGAGTGCCAGGAACTTGCCGTCCTTGTCGAGCGCCAGCTCGGCATGCGTCACATGGTCGCGGCCATGGGCGTCGGACAGGAACGATTCGCTGCGGTCGGCCGTCCACTTGACCGGCTTGTTCACCTTCGCCGCCGCCCAGGTGACGATCGCCTCTTCGGCGTAGTGATAGATCTTGGAGCCGAAGCCACCGCCGACGTCGGGCGCCACCACCCGGAGCTTGTGCTCGGGAAGATGCAGCACATAGGCGCCCATGAGGAGCCGGATGACGTGCGGGTTCTGGCTGGTCGTGTAAAGCGTGTAGTCGCCGGTCCCCGGATCGAAATCGCCGATCGCGGCGCGCGGCTCCATCGCGTTCGGCACCAGGCGGTTGTTGACGAGGTCGAGCCTGGCGACCTTGTGCGCCTTGGCGAACGCGGCATCGACCGCGTCCTTGTCGCCGATCTGCCAGTCGTAGCAGACGTTGCCCGCCGCATCGTCCCACACCAGTGCCGCGCCCTTCCTGGCCGCGTCGGCGATCGTGGTGATGACCGGCAGCTCCTTATAGTCGACGTCGATCAGCTCGGCCGCGTCGCGGGCGGCGGCGCGGGTCTCGGCGATGACCACGGCGACCGGATCGCCGACATGGCGGACGCGGTCGACGGCCAGGACCGGATGCGTCGGCTCCTTCATCGGGCTGCCGTCCTTGTTCTTCACGCCCCAGCCGCAGGGCAGGCCGCCGATCTTGTCGGGCGCCATGTCGGCGCCGGTGAACACCGCCGCCACACCCGGGGCGCGGGCGGCCTTGGCGGTGTCGATCCTGCGGATCGCCGCGTGCGGATGCGGCGAGCGCACAATGTGGGCGTAGAGCTGGCCCGGGCGATTGATGTCGTCGACGTAGTTGCCCCGGCCGGTCAGGAAGCGGAGATCTTCCTTGCGGCGCACGGAGGCGCCGATACCGTTGTGGGCCATGGGATCACCTCCCGCGCATGGCGGCAGCACCGGCCTCGATCGATTTCACGATGTTATGGTAGCCGGTGCAGCGGCAGAGATTGCCTTCCAGATATTCGCGGATCTGGCGCTCGTTCGGCGAGGGGTTGTTCTTCACCAGGTCGAGCGCGCTCATCACCATGCCGGGCGTGCAGAAGCCGCATTGCAGGCCGTGGTTCTCGCGGAAGGCTTCCTGCATCGGATGCAGCTTGCCGTCCTTGGCCACGCCTTCGATGGTCAGCACCTGCGCGCCCTGGACTTGCACGGCGAGGATGGTGCAGCTCTTGATCGCCGTGCCGTCGACATGCACGACGCAGGCGCCGCACTGGCTGGTGTCGCAGCCGACATGCGTGCCGGTGAGGCCGAGCTTCTCGCGAAGCAGCTGGACCAGCAGGGTCCGGTTTTCGACCTCAGCCGACGCCGGCTTGCCGTTCACGGTCAGAGATACCTGAGGCATTGATCTCACTCCTCGCGAGACCCCGTTTGTGACGGGGAAAATGTTTGAAAACCGAGTCTCCGCGCCGGCCGCTCTCTCGTCAAGAGCCGGCTGGGCTAAGACCGCGAAAACCACCACAGAATGACCGCGACCACCGCGATCAGCACCGGGACCCAGACCGTCGGCTTCAGCCGCGATCCACCCTCGGCGGACGGCCTCGACGACATCAGCGGTGTCGCCGCGGCCGCTTCGGGAACTTCTTCCGGCGACGGCGGGGGCTCGCTGGAGGCGGCGGCCTGTCCGGCTGCCGGGGCCGCCGACGACTTGGTCATCGCGGCGGCGAAGCGGCCGAAGAATTCCTCGGCGAGCTTCTTGGCGGTTGAATCGATCAGCCTGGCGCCGAGCTGGGCCATCTTGCCGCCGACCTGCGCCTGCGCCGTATAGCGCATGACCGTCACGTTGCCGTCGACGTCCAGGGTCACCTTGGCGGTGCCCTTGCCGAAGCCGGCGACGCCGCCCTGGCCCTCGCCGGTGATGGTGTAGCCTTTCGGCGGGTCGAGATTGGAGAGCGTGCCCTTGCCGGCGAACTTCGCGGTCATCGGCCCGATCTTCAGCACCACCTTGGCGGTGAACTCGGTGTCGGAAAGCTTCTCGACGCTTTCGCAGCCGGGGATGCAGGGCTGCAGGATGTTGGGATCGTTCAGACCCCGCCAGACGTCTTCCCGTGGCGCCGGGATCCGGTATTCGCCGGTCAAGTCCATAGTCGTGTCCGTGGTTGGAAGAAACAGAACCTAGGAGGATAGGCGCAAACTAGCAAGGACTGGAGCGGGTTGCCACCGCCCTTGCTCCCGTAGATTTGCCCAATTCGACCCGCTATAGTCCCGCGCCAATGCCAGGAATCTGGCGCGTCGGCGAAGTGGTTGCCGGCGCTCGCCTGTCGAGGGAGGCTCGCTCATGAAACGAATTCCCGGCGCCGTCGCGATGGCTGTCGGCCTCGTGCTGACTGCCGGCACCATGCTGACGGGGGGCGCGCTCGCGCAGCAGAAGAATCTGAATCTGTCGATCGTCACCGGCGGCACGGGCGGCGTGTACTACCCGCTCGGCGGCGGGCTCGCCAACATGCTGGGCAAATACAATCCCGGCTGGTCGGCCACGGCGGAGGTCACCGGCGGCTCGGTCGATAACCTGAAGCTGATCGGCGCCAAGCGGGCCGACGTCGCCCTGGCGCAGGCGGACGCGAGCTACGACGCCGAAAAGGGCCAGGACAAATTCAAGGGCGCCCCGGTGAAGCACATGACGCTCGCCGTCCTCTATCCGAACATCATGCACGTCGTGACGGTCGAGGGAAAAGGCATCGCCACCGTCGCCGACCTCAAGGGCAAGCGCGTCTCCACGGGCTCGCCCGGCAGCGCCACCGAGGTCATGGCCTTCCGCGTGATCGAGGCGGCCGGTCTCGACAAGGACAAAGACATGACGCGCGAGCGCCTCGGCGCGTCTGAATCAACGAACGCGATCAAGGACGGGAAGATCGACGCCTATTTCTTCGTCGCCGGCGTGCCGACCTCGGCGATCACCGATCTCGGCGCCACGCCGGGCACCACGCTGAAGCTGATCGATCACGCCGACGGGGTCGACAGGATGAACGCGAAGTACGGCCCGCTCTACGCCAAAGGCGTGATCCCGAAGGGGTCGTACCCGGGACAGGATAAGGACAACCAGGTCTCCACCGTGTGGAACATCCTGGTGGTGCATGAATCCATGCCGGACGACGTCGCCTACAACATCGTGAAGACTGTCTTCGAGCATCGCGACGAATGGGCGACCGTCCACAAGGAGGCGCTCAACGTGAAGGTCGAGATGCAGAAACAGACCTATTCCCCGGTGCCGTTCCATCCGGGTGCGTTGAAGTATTTCGCGGAGAAGGGCATCAACGTTACGAATTGACCGGGGCAACCGCGGTTTGGTGCGAGGGTCCAGCGGAGAAAGATGGATGCCGGATCAAGTCCGGCATGACGAGTGGAGATGACGAGCGGAGATCACGGCCCCGCGCCCACGGCGCGGGGTCTGCGTTTTAGGCTGACAGGGTTGCGGAGGACAGGGTGAAAGGCACGACGAGAGACGAACCGCTGACCGGCGACGTGGCGGCACCGGAAGCGATCAGCGACGAAGCGCTGAAAAAGGCCGAGGAGTTCGTCGAGCAGGAGGAGGGTGCGGCCAACCGGCTGCGCGGCCCGGTGGCGAAGCTGGTCACCGCGCTGGCGGTGATCATGACCCTGTTCCACCTCTACGCCGCGTACAGCATCGTGCCGACCCAGGTGCTGCGCCCGGTGCATGTCGGCTTCGTGCTGGTGCTGATCTTCCTGCTGTTCCCGCTGGCGCCGCGCTTTCGCGACCGCATCCATGTCTGGGACCTGATCCTGGCGGCGGTGTCGATCGCGGTCATCTGGTATCTGGTCCAGGGCGGCGACGATCTGACCGACCGCGCCAGCCTGCCCGAGCAGACCGACGTGATCATGGGGGCGATCTTCGTCGTGGTGGTGCTCGAGGCGACGCGGCGCACCACCGGCTGGATCATGCCGTTCATCGGGCTGTGCTTCATCGCCTACGCGCTGTTCGGACCCTATCTGCCGCCGCCATGGACGCATCGCGGCTACGATCTCGACCGGCTGGTCGGCCATCTCTACATGACGCTGGAAGGCATCTTCGGCACCGCCGTCGATGTGTCGTCGAGCCTGATCATCCTGTTCACGATCTTCGGCGCCGTCCTCCAGTTCTCGGGTGCCGGAAAATTCTTCATCGATTTCTCGTTCACCGCGATGGGCGGCAAGCCGACCAGCGCCGGCCGGGCCATCGTGCTCGCCTCGTTCCTGCTCGGCGGCCCGTCGGGCTCGGGTGTCGCCACCACGGTAACCCTGGGCTCGGTCGCCTATCCGATGCTGAAGCGGGCCGGCTACGGCCGCAACGACGCCGGCGGCCTGCTCGCGGCCGGCGGCATGGGCGCCATCCTGTCGCCGCCGGTGCTGGGCGCCGCGGCGTTCCTCATCGCCGACTTCCTCAAGATCTCGTATCTCGACGTCATCTGGATGGCGACCATCCCGACCTGTCTCTACTATTTCGCGCTGCTGGTGATGGTGGAGCTCGACGCCGGCAAGTTCGGCATCACCCAGGTGACCCTCGAGAAGCGCGACACGCTGTGGCACCTGACCAAGCAGTACGGGTTCCACTTCACCTCGCTGGTCTCGATCATCGTGTTCATGCTGTGGGGCTACTCGCCCGTGCTGTCGGTGTTCTGGGCGACGGTGCTGGCGGCGGTGGTAAGCTTCGTGCGGCGGGACACCGCCCTGGTGCCCCCGAAGCTGGTCCGGGCGCTCGAGGCGGGATCGGTGGGCGTGCTCGGCGTCGCCGCGACCTGCGCGTCCGCCGGGATCATCGTCGGCGTCGTGACCTTGACCGGGCTCGGCCTCAAGTTCAGCGCGATCGCGATCGAATACGCGCATGGCAACCTGCTGCTGACCGCGATCTACACCTCGCTGATCGTGTGGATCGTCGGCCTCGCGGTGCCGGTGACCGCGTCCTACATCATCTGCGCCGTGATCGCCGCCCCGGCGCTGATCCAGCTCGGCGTTCCGGATTACGCGGCGCACATGTTCATCTTCTATTACGCCGTGTTGTCGGAGGTATCGCCGCCGACGGCGCTGTCGCCGTTCGCCGCGGCCGCGATCACCGGCGGCGATCCGTACAAGACCACGCTGCAGGCGTGGAAATACACGCTGCCCGCCTTCCTGGTGCCGTTCGTCTTCGTCATGGACCCCGACGGCCCGGGCCTGCTGCTCAAGATCCCGAAGGGCGGCTCGGTGTGGGACATCGTCTACATCACCGTGACCACGGCCGCCGGCATCGCGGCCCTGGCGTCGTGCGCGCAAGGCTGGCTGTTCGGCCGCACGACGCTGCTGGAGCGCGGATTGCTGCTCCTCGGCGGCCTGCTGATGGTCTTTTCGACCCTGATGGAGGCGCTCTTCGAGCTGGCCACGCCGTGGCACCTCCACTACACCGACGGTCTCGGCGTGATCGTGATCCTGGTGGCGGTGGCATTGCAGTGGGCGCGGCGGCGGCAGCGCCAGGCGGCGACGGGGTAGGCTGAACCGTTTCGGGCCTCATCCTTGAAGAGCCCCCAGTCCGCAAAAAGAATTGGGCCGCCGTCCTGAGGGGACAGCGGAAACGCGGCGCCGTGCAGGCCCTGCCTTGCGAGGAACGTGCCGAAGGAGCATCCTGATGCTCGCGGACCAAGTCATGTGGGAAATGTCGGCCAACGTCGGCCTTTAGTGCGCGCCAATGACGGCGCCGGGTGCAGTTGTAGGTGCCGGCGGATGCGTCGGCCGCTGGTCTCTGGTCCGAAAATTGGGGCGATCTCGATGGTCGTTACCGGAACACACGATCCGTATCTCGTCGCTCTGTCCATTCTGGTCGCCTCCTTCGCGTCTTACACCGCCCTCGATCTCAGCGCGCACGTGGGGGCCGCCCTCGGACTTGCGCGTCGCGTCTGGCTGCTAGCGGCTGCGATCACAATGGGAGGCGGAATATGGTCGATGCACTTCATCGGCATGCTCGCCTTCGTCATGCCGATACCGATGTCCTACGACATCGGACTGACGATTCTTTCGCTCCTGGTGGCGATTTTCGTAACCGGCGGCGGCTTTTACGTCATCAGTCGCCAGAGCGCATCGCCGCTTCGCCTCGTTCTCGGCGGCATCTTCATGGGACTTGGCATTGCCGCCATGCATTACACCGGCATGGCGGCAATGCGGGGGCACGCCGGGCTCAGCTACGACCCACTCTTCGTCGTGCTCTCTCTGGTCATAGCGATCGGCGCGTCGACGGCCGCACTGTGGCTGGCATTCCGAACCACGGATCTTTGGCAAAGGCTCGCGGCGGCGATCGTCATGGGCTTGGCCATTTCCGGCATGCACTACACGGCGATGCGAGCGGCCATTTTTGCCGCTCACAGCCCGGTTCACGAGGTCCAAGTAGACGCAAGTCTCGATCAAACCAGTCTGGCGCTGGCCATTGCCGCCATTACGTTTGTCATTCTGGCCCTCGCATCGATCGCCTCCCTGTCTGAGCAGAAGCGCGCCGAAGAAGCCGTGCGTCAAGCGCGGGCGGATCTCGCACGCGTCAACCGGATGACCACCATGGCGGAGCTGACTGCCTCCCTGGCGCACGAAGTGAATCAACCGATTGCCGCCGCCGTTACCAACGCTCATGCGTGCGTGCGCTGGCTCGCCGGCGACACCCCAAACCTCGAAGAGGCGCGCGCAGCTGCAACGCGAATGGTGAAGGACGGAACGCGTGCGGCGCAAATCATCAGCCGGACCGGCCTGTTCTTCAAGAAGGGTACTGCCCAACGGGAGTTGTTGGATGTAAACGAAGTTATTCGCGAGATGATCGTCCTCCTGCGCGGCGAGCTTGCGCGATACTCCATATCAGTCCGGCCGGAGCTGGCGGGAGATCTTCCCCGGGTCATGGGAGATCGCGTGCAACTGCAGCAGGTCATGATGAACCTCGTCAGTAACAGCATCGATGCGATGAAGGACCTGGATGGGGCGCGCGAACTCGCCATCAAGTCGCAGCGCGCGGAAAACGGGCGCCTTATGGTGTCCGTTAGCGATACCGGCGTGGGGCTGCCCCCGCAGGTGGACCAGATCTTCAATGCGTTCTTTACCACGAAGGGTCATGGGACCGGTATGGGACTGTCCATCAGCCGCTCCATCGTTGAATCGCATAGCGGCCGCTTGTGGGCTGCCGACAACTCTCCGCGCGGCGCAAGTTTTCACCTCATTCTACCCACCACGGTCGCAGCACATGAATGACGCCCCCAGTCGCGTCTGCGCATAGGGCTTCCCCGTTTATGAGCTTCGCGCTCGGCTTTCTGGCGACCCTGTTGTTGCCAAATTAGGAGGCTCTTCAGCGTTCGCCAGGGGCGACAGCCGGCGCCGGACGGTTTAAACTTAAGGTTTCATGTCGCCGCGTCACCCGACTTCCTTTCATCTCCCTCGTTCGACTGCCGAATCCGCCGGCGATTGGCGGACCATCCGCCGGCTGCTGCCGTACCTGTGGCCGCGCGGCTCCCTGACCCTGCGGGCGCGGGTGGTCATCGCGGTACTCCTGATCGCCGCCGCCAAGGCGACCACGGTCTACGTGCCGCTGCTCTACAAGCACGCGGTGGACGCGCTGTCGCATCCCGCCGCGGTGGCGCTCGCGGTGCCGATCGGGTTCGTGGTCGCTTACGGCGTCGCCCGGGCGCTCCAGGCGGCACTGTCGGAGCTGCGCGAGATCGTGTTCACGCGGGTCGCCCAGAAGGCGATGCACGCCGTGGCGCTGGAGACGTTTCAGCACCTGCACCGGCTGAGCCTGCGCTTCCATCTCGAGCGCCAGACCGGCGGGTTGTCGCGGGCCATCGAGCGCGGGACCAGCGGCATCGATAACATCCTGCACTACATGCTGTTCCAGATCATTCCGACGGTCGTCGAAATGGGCCTGGTCTGCGCCGTGTTGTGGGACCTTTACGACGCCTGGTTCGCCGCCGTGACGCTCGGCACCATCGGCGGGTACGTCGCGTTCACCTTGGGCCTGACCAGCTGGCGCCTGAAATTCCGCAACCGGATGCTCGAAGCCGAGGGCGAGGCGAACACCAAGGCGATCGACAGCCTGATCAATTACGAGACGGTCAAATATTTCGGCAACGAGGCGCACGAGGCGCGGCGCTTCGACCGCTCGCTGGAGCGCTACGAGCACGCGGCAATCAAGAGCGCCAACACGCTGTCGCTGCTGAACTGGGGGCAGGGGACCATCATCGCGGTCGGCCTGACCGGCGTCATGAGCATGGCCGCCACCGGCGTGTTCCGCGGCACGATGACGGTCGGCGATTTCGTGCTGGTCAACGCCTATCTCATCCAGCTCTACCAGCCGCTGAATTTCCTCGGCATGGTCTATCGCAACCTGCGGCAGTCGCTGGTCGACATGCGGACGATGTTCCGCCTGCTCGAGGTCAACGCCGAGGTCGAGGATGCGCCGGACGCCCAGCCGCTCGCCGTGGCGGGCGGTCGCCTCGAATTCGACCATGTCAATTTCGGCTACGACGTGCGGCGGCCGATCCTGCGCGGCGTCAGCTTCGAGGTGCCGGCCGGCCGCACCGTGGCGATCGTCGGCCCGAGCGGCGCCGGCAAATCCACCATCTCGCGCCTGTTGTTCCGCTTCTACGATGTCGACAACGGCGCCGTCCGCATCGACGGGCAGGACATCCGCGGCGTGACCCAGGGGAGCCTGCGCGCCGCGATCGGCATCGTTCCGCAGGACACGGTGCTGTTCAACGACACGATCTACTACAACATCGCTTATGGCCGCCCCGACGCGGCGCCGTCCGAGGTCGAAGCCGCGGCCCGGCTGGCGCGCATCCATGAGTTCATCATGCGCCTGCCCGACGGCTACCAGACGAAGGTCGGCGAGCGCGGCCTGAAGCTGTCCGGCGGCGAGCGCCAGCGGGTCGCCATCGCGCGCACGATCCTCAAGCGCCCGCGGCTCCTGCTGTTCGACGAGGCGACCTCGGCGCTCGACACCCAGACCGAAAAAGAGATCCAGGATTCGCTGCGCCAGATCTCCCACGACGTGACCACGCTGGTGATCGCACACCGGCTGTCGACGGTGGTCGACGCCGACGAGATCCTGGTGCTCGACCACGGCCGCATCGTCGAGCGCGGCCATCACCTCGACCTGCTGGCCCGGGGCGGGGTCTATGCCGCGATGTGGGCGCGCCAGCTCGAAAGCCGCAAGGACGCCGGCAACACCGGCCTCGCCGAGGCCGCGACGGCGTAAGCGCCCGCATTTTCTCGCGTCGCGAAGCCAGAGAATTCAACCACGGAGACACGGAGTGCACGGAGGAGAAGACGAGAGTTCCGTCTCCGTGAACTCCGTGTCTCCGTGGTGAACAAGATTACGCATTCCCGCTTGCGCGGGAGGTGCGGTTCTCTCCAGCAATATCGCGCTGGTGCCCAGTGAAAGTCGCGCGCTCGCGAGTTCACCGCGCGCTTACGCGCGGCGCGTCGTCACGAGTGTCCGAGGCGTCAGTCGCCGGCGGCGGACGCCTGGAGGGTCTCGTTCAGGGCGACGTCGACCCGGCTCATCGCGGTGGCCTTGATCCGACTGAGCATCGGCCGCCGCCCCGCGCCGCCCTCTTCGGTATCGAAGATCTCCTGGATGATCCGCACGCCTTTGGTCTGCGGCTCGGCATAGAGCTTCTGCGCGTATTTGAACGCGTCAGTGCTCTGGGTTGTCGAGTATGTCCGCTGGAGAGACCAAAGATCGCCGTCGAAGGAGAAGACGTCGTAGCTGTAGTGGATCATGTCCGCACCTATTGTCCAGCCCTCAGCCCCGGATGCGACGCTGCTCGGGTGCGAGGTTTAATCGATGATAAACCAAGTCGCGGAATTTTCCAGCTAAGTTTTTGATACGAAAGGCAATTTATAGAAAATTTTCTTCAAAAAAGCGCTTCATCGCGGGTATCGCGAGATCGTGCTTATGAAACAGCGTGTACGCGGACCGGCTGTTTGAATCCTTTGAGCGGCCGCTCGCCGAGATCGGCGAATTCCAGGCCGCTGGTCTCACAAATGTCACGCACCGGATCGGTCACCACGACCTGATCGCCGGTCGCCAGCGCGCAGACTCGGGCCGCGAGCTGGACGGTCGAGCCGAACAGATCCGCCCCGGCCTTGATCGGCTCGCCGGCGGCGAGACCGATCCGCAGGGTCATGCCGATCTCCGGGCTGACGTGGCGATGCGCCTTGATCTCGCTCTGGGCGCGGAGTGCGGCGCGCACGCCCAGCGCCGCGTCGTCGAACGCCGCCATGATGCCGTCGCCGGTGTGCTTGATCTCGCGCCCGGAGAATTCCTGCAGTGCCGCGCGCACGATGCGGTCATGCGCCTGGACCATCTCGTAATGCTTGGCGTCGCCATGCAGCTGGGTGAATTCGGTCGAGCCGACGATGTCGGTGAACATGACGGCGACATGGCCGGTCGGGGGGGCCGCGTCCGCCTTGCGGATCCACGCCTCCAGCGCCTCGCGGAGTGCGGAGCCCACGCCTGAGCCGGCCGCCTGCCGCGCCGTCGCGGCACCGCGTTCGAACATCGCGAGGTGGCGCGGGTCGGTGAGATAGTCGTCGTAGCGGCTCGCAAACCGGGCGGCGATCTTTGGATCGGCGGTGGACGCCGTCACCGCGGTCGCGACGACGCGCTGCGCGATCTCCGCCGGCCAGGCCGCGCGTTTGGCCTCGGCGTCGCACAGCCCGGCGAAGAAGAGATGGCAGCCGAACCAGGCGAAGGCGTCGAGCCGGCCGTCCTTCATGTACGCGCCGTCGCGGGGCAGGGCGACCAGCGCGTCGTGGAACAGCGCCAGCAGACGGGCCGCGTCGGCCGGCAGCTCGCCCGGGGCCCTCGCGGCCTTGGTCGCCTCGAGGTCATCCTCGATTTCGACGGTCGGAAACACCGGCGCTTTCGGCGGCGGCGGCGGCGCCGCGGCGCGCAGCGGAGGTGCCGGCGGCGCCACCTCGACATAGAACGCCCCGGGGAGAAAGCCGTGCTCTCCGGCCGCATCGAGGACGATGAAGCCGAACCCGGCGACGCCAGTCCCGACCAGGACGACCGCGATGGCGAACAGGTATTGGGCGCCGAACACGAGATGGAAGGCAACGAGCAGCGGCTCCTGGCTCGGCATCTGCAGCAGGAAAAGGCCGGCCCCCATGGCCAGGGCCCCGGTCGCGGCGGCAACGCCGGTCGCGCGGCCGGCGGGCGAGCGAACCCATTGTATCGTGCCGGCGGGGGCCGCACTCCGCGCCGGCGATGCCGGTCGCCCCGCCGGGAGTCCGGGGACGGGACGGCTGGCGACGGGGGCGGATTTTCGCGGCGCCCGTCCGGGCGGCTCCATCGCCTTGGCCCCGACGATCTCCCGGTTCAGGTCCTTGGGCACGGCGTCGGATTTGGTGCGGGTCAGCAGCGACTTCTGCTTCGACTCGCCGCTCGCCGCGTCGAACGTCTCCTGGATGACCCGCACGCCGCGGACATGCGATTGCGCATAGAGCTGCTGGCCCCAGTCCAGAGCCTGCTCGCGCTGCGACGCCCCGAAGGTCTGCTGCAGCACCCAGCGCGCGCCATCGAAGGCGTAAATTTCGAATGCAACCTGTGCCATGCCGCCCCGACCCGGCTCGTCCCGGAGACGCGCTCCGGATCAGCAATTCTGCTCCGGCGCATTATAAACCAGAATTGCAGGTCGTGCATCTAAGCCCATGAAAAGACCGGCGATTCGTCACAAATTGTTAGCTTTGTAAGTGCTTCAAAAACCGCCGTTTATTGATCCGCTCCGGCGGCGCTGGAAATAGACGCGGGGTGCGGGGCGTTAGACGGGACCATTTGCGCGTCCTCGCGGCATCGACTAAGAGCCTCCGGATAGGCTCTTAAGGAATTCGCATGATCGACATCACCCGCCGTACCGTCCTGTTCGCGTTCCTGTTGGCGCTCGCCGCGGCGCCGCTGGCCCCGGCCTCGATGCGGGCGCAGCCCGCCAATATCACCTTCGGCAAGTCCGACCTGACCATCGAGAGCGGGGGCAAGAGCCTGCATTTCAACATCGAGATGGCGGATACGGACGAGCGGCGGGCGCTGGGCCTCATGTACCGGACGACCCTGCCGGCCGATGCCGGGATGCTGTTCGACTTCAAGCGCGACCAGGACGTCGCGATGTGGATGCGCAACACCCGCATTCCGCTCGACATGCTGTTCATCGACCGCACCGGGCGGGTGGTGAATATCGCCCAGCGCGCGGTGCCGTTCTCGGAGGCGACGATCTCCTCGGCCGGCCCGGTCCGCGCGGTGCTCGAGCTCAACGGCGGAACCGCCGAGCGGCTCGGCCTCAAAGCCGGCGACCGGGTGGTCCACCCGATGTTCAAGAGCGGTTGACCAGCAGTCAGCAGTCGGCAGTCAGCCGTCAGCAGTCGTCCGGCTGATGGCTGATGGCTGACAGCTGACAGCTGACAGCTTCATGGCCTCTTATACGCGATGGTGAACCCGTCGCCGATCGGCAGCAGGCTGATGCTCACGCGCTGATCGTCGTGGAGCTTGCGATTGAGCGCCTTGATCGCCAGCGTGTCGCGGTCGCGCCTCTTCGGATCGGCGGCGTCGCCGCCCCACAGCACGTTGTCGACGGTGATCAGGCCGCCCGGGCGCACCAGCTTCAGGGCGCGCTCGTAATAGCCGTCGTAATTGGGCTTGTCGGCGTCGATGAACGCGAAATCGAACGTGCCCGCCTGCCCAGTCTCGAGCAGGTGGTCGAGCGTTTGCAGCGCCGGCGCCAGCCTAAGGTCGATCTTGTGCGCAACCCCGGCCTCGGCCCAGTACCGCCGCGCGATCGCCGTCCACTCCTCGCTGACGTCGCAGGCGATCAGGCGGCCGTCCGGCGGCAAGGCCAGCGCCACCACCGTCGAGCTGTAGCCCGTGAAGGTCCCGACCTCGAGGCAGCGCCGGGCGCCGATCGCCTGGACCAGGACGGCCATGAGCTGCCCCTGGACCGGCGAGATCTGCATGCCGGCGCCGGATTGGCCCTTCGTCTCCTCGCGCAGCCGCGCCAGAATCTTCGGCTCGCGCAGGGAGACCTCGCGGATATAGGCTTCGATCGGCCGGGTGAGCTGGATATTGTCGCGCGACATGTCATGGTTCCGTGAGGGAGGAGAGGCGCTATGCTCTATATCATCTACCAAATCGACAAGCCGGACGCGCAGGAGATCCGGGCGCGGACGCGCGAGGCCCATCTCGCCTATCTCGAGGAGCACAAGGATATCCTGGTGCTCGGCGGCGCCCTGCTGGCGGACCACGGCGATGGGCGGCTCGGCAGCGTCCTCCTCATCAACGTGCCGTCGCGGGCGGCGGCGGACGCATTCTCGGCCAGCGAGCCGTTCCGCAAGGCGGGGCTGTTCCAGTCGGTGGCGATCACGCGCATGCGCCGCGGCCAGTGGAATCCGGCGGCGGCGCCCAAGACCGCCGAGGGAAACTGAGCGTTCCCAGGCACTTGTCCTCGGGGGCCGCGGTGCGCGGCCTTGGCGCCGGGGCCGGCTTCGTGTATATCAAGCGTCCGCGGCGGCGGTTTCGGAGCGTAGCTCAGCCTGGTAGAGCGCCAGCTTTGGGAGCTGGATGTCGCGAGTTCGAATCCCGCCGCTCCGACCACCGCCGCGAGGACATCAGCAGGGATTGGCGACTGACATGAGCGCACGCATCACCAGGCCGGCGAAGACCGCGATGCAGTCGGGACGGGCGAAGATCCACCAGTGGGTGCTCAATTTCGAGCCCAGCGACGCGCAGCGCGCCGACACGCTGATGGGCTGGGGCGGCTCGCGCGACACCCGCGGCCAGATCACCCTGACGTTCCAAAGCCAGCAGGAGGCCGAGGCCTACTGCCGCAAGCACGCCATCGCCTATGTGGTGGCGGAGCCGCACGCCTCGACCGTGAAGCCGAAGAGCTACGCCGAGAATTTCCGGCCCGATCGTTTGAGATGACGGCCGTTGCCGTCCGCCCGCGCGTTCACGAGCCCTTAGCTCAGCTGGATAGAGCAGCAGCCTTCTAAGCTGCAGGTCACTGGTTCGAATCCAGTAGGGCTCGCCACCTCACTCCTGTCGGCTATCCGCTCCAGTCCTAGCGGACGCTGTGGCGAGGATCAGGTATAATCTGGTCGCGGTCGCGGTAAGACCCGAAATGTCCGGCGTGATCATGAAAACCACTCAGAACTCCGGCCTTAGCCCTGAAGCGCTCGGCAAAATTTCCGGGTTGATCGTCGATGTATTGTCGGTCGCCGGGCATCTGCCGAACGAAGACGCCGAACGCATCCGTGAGGATATGGCAGCGCTTAAAACGGAGCTTGAGGCGGCGCGGCGGCCGGCGCCGGTCAAGCAAGCGCTGACATCGATCAAGCACGTTCTTGAGAATGCCAGGAGCGGCATGATCAGCGGTGCGGCCACACCCAAGATGCAGGACATCATTTCCCGCATTGCGCATGTGATCGGTGCTTACTGACCCGCCCACCGGAGGTTTTGCACGATTCCGGTGACTGCATCTAGCGTCGTCCCACAATCTCCATAGGCGACGGCGCTCCTCTGCAACACTGATCAGCCAGCCCGGGCGCCGCACCGCCGGCGCCCAGTGCTCGAGCTGCTGCTGCGGCTTCTCTAGGAACCGGAACTACCGTTCCGCTGTTGCTTCCGCATGGACCTGTTCGATGACCTGCAATCCAGCGGTATCGACTTCCTTGTCGAACTGATCAAGGGCGAATGGTGCGTCCGCCTCGGTAACGAGATCGACGGTTACCCGGCCAGTGCCGATGGCCTCAAGACTTGGCGCGATGCCGAGACTTGGCTGGTCGCGACCGCCGCGCGCCGGTTCCCCGAAAGCGAGTTCGCACGGAAATACCACCTGAGCCCGGAAGCGCCGGCGCGGGGTCGGCCGGCAGCGACTTGACCTTATCGCGGGCCGACCCGCTCTCGCGCCCCTGTTTTAAGAGGCCTCCTATGCCCGATAGAATGCCGCAATCTTTAGACGCTTCACAGCAGCGCCAAATGGCCCTTTCGAGATGGGATAACGAAGGCGGCGCGGGAGCTGGCCGACGGCAAGGGGGCTTAATTTCCGGCGAAGCGCGATCCGACATCCCTGAATTGACCAATACGGAGTTGGTGCAGCTCCGCGTTCGCGTGATCGCGCTGGAAAACTTGATGATCGCATTGCTCGCAGAAGCATCCGATCGGCAGCTCGAGCTTGGTCGCGAAATGGCGGCCTATATCTCTCCACGGCCGGGCTTCACCCATCATCCGCTGACCACCCAGGCGGCGGCCCAGATGCTCGATCTTCTTCAACGGGCCAGCGATGTGCGGGTCATAAAGCCTTCATGAGCGCCACCCGTCGAGCGAAACCAGTGCTCGGCCGAGCTTAGCGAACCCGCCTCGGAGACTCATCGCTTCCAGTAGGGTTCGCCACCGAAATTCAGCGCCGCCGCCCTTGTTGGCGGTCATGCAATCGGCTACGGGTGATCGCCACCCACTCGGGAGCGGTCCAGCCTCGTGTTCGACGCCGTCCAGATCGTCGTCCTGTTATTGCTCGCCGCGATGGCGCTCGGCGTCATCGCGCGCCGCATCGGCATTCCGTATCCGATCGCGCTGACCATCGGCGGGCTGGGCCTCGGCTTCGTGCCGGGATTGCCGTCGGTGGAGCTCGATCCCGCCATCGTCTTCGGCGTCTTCCTGCCGCCGATCCTTTATCACGCCTCGCTGTTCGGGCGCTGGCACGACTTCCGCGCCAATCTGCGCCCGATCGTCGGGCTGGCGATCGCCCTGGTCACCTTCACCACGATCATCGTCGGCTTGGTGAGCAAGGCGCTGATTCCGGAACTGCCCTGGGCGGCGGCGTTCGTGCTGGGCGCCATCGTGTCGCCGCCGGACGCCGTCGCGGCCACCGCCATCCTGCACCGGCTGAACCTGCCGCCGCGCCTGGTGGCTCTGATCGAGGGCGAAAGCCTGGTCAACGACGCGACCGCCCTCATCCTCTACAGATTCGCCCTCGCCGCGCTGATGACCGGCGCCTTCTCCTTCGGCGCCGCCGTGGGTCAGTTCGCCCTCGTGGCAGCGGGCGGCGTCGCGGTCGGCCTGGTCCTCGGCTGGGGTTCGATCCGGCTCCACCAGCTGCTCAGCGACACCCTGTCCGAGACGATGCTGTCGCTGACCGTGCCGTTCATCAGCTACTGGGTGGCGGAAGCCGTCGGCGTGTCGGGCGTGCTCGCCGTGGTCTCCGTCGGCATGTGGCGCGCCCGCGAAAGCCCGTCGGTGATCTCGGCCGAGACGCGGCAGCGCACCCGCGCGATGTGGGACGCGATCGTATTCTTCCTCAACAGCCTGATCTTCACCGTTATGGGGCTGCAGCTGCCGCCGATCGTCCATCGGCTCACCGCGTTCTCATGGCCGGCCCTGTTCGCCTACGCGGCGGCGATCGGCCTCGCCACGATCCTGGCGCGCGTCGCCTGGGTCTTTCCCGTCACCTACCTCCCGCGCGCGCTCAGCCCGTATCTGCAGAAGCACGACCCGGCGCCGCCGCTGCGGGCCGTCGCGGTCCTCTCGTATGTCGGCCTGCGCGGCATCGTTTCGCTGGCGGTCGCCATGGCGCTGCCGCTCGCGCTGCCGGACGGCCGGCCGTTTCCCGAGCGCGATCTGCTGATCTTCCTGACCTTCGCCGTGATCGTGACGACGCTCGTCGTCCAGGGTCTCAGCCTGCCGTTCGTCCTGCGGGTGCTGGGTTACGATGGCCTGGTGAAGGCCGACGCCGGTGCCGAGGAGCAGTTGGCGCGCATCAAGATGGCGCACGCCGCGGTGGCCGAGGTTGACCGGCTGGCCGAGCATGAAAAATTGCCGGCCCGGGTCGTCGAGCGCGTCCGCGCCGAATTTGCAGGGCCGCTGGCCGAGATGGAAGCCCACGGGACCGCCGACACGGCTGCCCCGCCCGCGGCCGAGAACAAGCGGCGCCTCCTTCGCCTGGCCGCGATCCGGGCGGCACGGCGGCGGCTGGTCAAGCTGCACCGTGACGACGAGATCAGCGACGAGACGCTGCAAGCCCTGCTGCGCGAGCTCGATTTCGACGAGATCCGCGTCGCGGGCGCGGATCGGGCGGGCTGAGCGAGGCGCGTCACCGATCCCGGGAACACCGGCCGCCCCTGGCTGTTGACCTGTGTATGCAGATCTTTGACGAGCCGGACGACAGCGCGAGCGATCGCGCCCTCGTTGCTGCGGAAGGGACGCTGGCGCCGCTGGTGCCGAGCGTCCGGGATGGCTGGGTCGCCGCGCGCGAAGGCTATGCCGATAACAGCTTCGAGCTGCGGCCGGACACCGGTCTCATCCCGGGGCCGCGGCAACCGGTTGGCTTGGCTTAAGAGCGTCTTAGCGGCCTAATTCGCCTGCGATGACGGGGCGAATCGAATTCTTTTGCGCCGCAGTCGTCGCAAAGTTACGTAGAATCCCTGAGGGCGCTCTTAACCGGATGTTCAACCCGGGCGAGCATGATCCCGCGGTTAGCACGGCGATCGGCGCTGGGACGACCCCGGGTGCGATCGCAAAATACAAAACGGCCCGCTCGACACCGGCCCGATCAACCGGCCTCGAGCGGGTAATCCTCCGGAACCCACATACGTCTCAGGCATTGATTCAGGGATTCGGCGCGCGGCTGTGCGCGCCAACATAATCCTGATCACGGAGGACGGCCCATGCGTATGCCTATAGCTTTATCGGCGGTGTTGGCGCTCGCCGCGGTAGCGGCTTGTACACCGCGTGTCGACGAAACCCCGCCGACGGTCTCGTACCGCGTGATCGGCAGCGACATCTCCGATGCCAACGCGAAGGCCATGAACTATTGCCAGCGGTATGGCCGCGGCGCGCGGATGGTGAGCTACGCCGGCAACACCGCGACCTATGAGTGCAGCGGTTCGGCGACGGCCGCGGTACCGGGCACGCCGGTGGCGCCAGCGCCGGCACCGGTCTATCCGCGCTACTGAGCCGCGACACGAGCAGCACGGGCGTCCTGATGGCCGCGGATGCGGCCGTCAGGCGCACGCCCCTGTCCGAGCGGAACTCTCGATGGAGGACAGCCTATGCGTACGTACCCCGGGCGGAGGTTCATCGCCTTATCCGCGGTGACAATGCTGGCCGCGCTCGCGGCGTGCTCGACGGCGCAGCCCACGATTGCGTACCGCATCGTCGGCGGAGACGTCACCGAGGCGAATGCGACGAATATACGGGCGCTGCAATACTGCCAGCAGGAGTACCGCCGCGGCGCGCGGCTGCGCAGCTACAGCGGCAATACCGCGATTTATACCTGCAGCGGACCGGCGACGGTCGCCGCAGTCCCGGTCGCGCCCGCTGCGCCTGGCTATTGACCTGCGAACAGCCGTCTGACGGTTGCTGATGCTCGCCCTCAGTAGGCGCGCCAGTTCCCGTCGCGATTGCATTCCAGGGACGGACCGTTGGCAGGCATGACACGCGCCCCCGGCGAATACGTCTGGCCGGCGAACACGCAGAGTCTGCCCGTGGCTGTAACCGGCGGAGGCGGGCCGCCCTTGGATGTGGAGCTGTACGAAACGCAGCCGGCCAGCAGCAACGCAATCGGCAAAGCATAAAGAATTTTCATGGACGTCCCGGCAGTGAAGGCTAGGGCGGTGTCGGCACCGTGTTGCGTGCACCCCAGGACATCAACGATCTCGGCTCAAGTTTGTTCACCGCCTCGCCGCGCTTCGTGTGAGTTGTGTGACGAACCGCGTGCGCGGTACCGATGCGCCGCATTGCGACGTCGCATCACGGAACATTGGTAAATAGCGGCGGTTGTTCACAGTTGCCGCGAGGCCGCCAGAAGGCGGCGCCCGGCATCGCCATATTTCGAGGAGATATCGACCATGAAACGCATCAGCCTCATCTCGATGGCCGCCCTGGCCGTGGTGGCGCTCGCCAACTGTGGTTACAACCGGGGCGACCGTGCTCTGTCCGGCGCCGCCATCGGGGCCGGCGCCGGTGCGGCCGGCGGCGCGATCGCGGGCCACCCGGCTGAAGGCGCCCTGATCGGCGGGGCGGCCGGGGCCGGCACCGGCGCCTTGACCAGCCCCAACGACGTGAACCTGGGCCGGCCGGCGTGGAGGTAAGAGTTAAGCTCGGGAGAGTCCGGATGGGCTCTCCCGATTTGCTGTGGCGGCTCAGCGGTCGGTTGCCGGCTTAACCAGATGGCCGGTCGGCGTATTTCGGCAGGGGCGGAGGGGTTGGCATACAACTTGCTGCTCGTACGCTACTTACGTGCCGCCAAGATGAGGTCCGACCGTGAATAGTTACCTGTTCCTTGCGTTCGCGCTGGCCTGCGCCGCGGCCTATTCGGCGTGGCGGGTCAGAACCGAGCCGAAGGTCGCCCGGGTGCCGAACCGCCGCCGCTATTTCGGCTGGTGGGCCTGCATCGTGCTGGCGACGTGGCTCGCCATCTGCTCCACGGCGATCGCGTTCTCGCCCAATATGTGAGGCGGCGCTTCGTACGCCAACCGCCTTGCGCCGCGGGGTTCAGGCGAGGCGGGCGAGACACTCCTGCATCTTGGCTTGCATGACCGGGCTTGCGAAATGGATGCGCCGCCCGTGTCCCGGCAGCACCCACTCGAAGCGATAGGCCGCCAGCCGCGCCATTGAGCGGCGCAGCTCCTCCCAGTCGTACCAGCACGCATCGCGAAACGCCGTCAGACGCTGACGCTCCGGGTCACCCGCGAGGTGATCGCCCGAGAACAGATATGTGTCGCGGTCGAGGAGGCACACCGACCCCTTGGTATGGCCGGGCACGGGGATCGCCAGCAGGTCGTCCGTCAGCGGGATCGGGTCGCGGCCGGACAGCGGCCACTCGATGTCCCTCGTGTCGCGCGTGATGTCGTCGGCGTGCAGGATCCGCGTGCAGCCGAAATGCTCGTGGAAGCGGCGATGGTCGGCCACGTCGTCGCGATGGGTGAGGAATATCCACTTCACCCCGCCGAGCGCCTCGATCTGGCGCACCAGCGGCGCCGTGAAGCGCGGTGAATCGGTCAGAACGTTGCCCTCCGGCCGGACGATCAGGTAGCTCGCCGCCCCGTAGCTGGCGCGCGCGTGGTACCCGCAGTGATAGACGTTCGCGTCGATGCGCTCCGGGAACGACGCCTCGGCGGCCCCGAGGTCGTGCTTGCCGACGCTTCCGATCGAGCCGGTCGGGCAGGCGAGCAGCGCCATCTCGGCGCGGCGACGCTCCGCCGTCCCGCGCGGCTGGCGGTAGACATAGGAGTTGCTGGCACCGTCGGCGAAGCTCGCCGGGGCCACGCCGCGGCAGGTCCCGCAGTCGATGCAGCTCGCATCGACATAAAAGTCGCCGGGCGTGTTCGCCGCCAGCCGTCGTTTGGGGGATGCCATGGTGTCTCGCGACTCGATATTTAAGCCGCCGCGATCCGCGGGCAAGAGCCGACTCGGACGGCGTGCGTGCCGCAGCGCGCCGCAGCGGCGAAAAAAGTAAGAGAAATTTCACCGCTCTGGCTGATACTTCTTGCGGCTGCCGACGCGAGCGCATACATCGGTCGCGACAGGTCGGGGACTCCGAAATCGTCATCCATCGCGGGAGCGCGTGCTTTGTCGATGAAGTCCTGGGGCGATGAAGTCCAAGCCTGCCTCTGAGCGGCGTCCCGGTTCTCACCGGCGCGTCGCCCTGATCGGCGCGCCCGTCGATCTCGGTTCCGGCGGAAAAGGAGCCGCCGCCGGTCCAGCAGCGTTGCGTGAAGCCGGTATCGCCGAAACACTGCGGCGGCGTTTCGCCGTGGTCGATCGCGGCGACGTGCGCGGCCTGACCAACAGCCCAGGCGCCACGGTCGACGGCTGCCATCACCTCAACGAGATCGCCGCCGATTGCCGGTTGATCCGCGACGAGGTCGCGACAGCACTCGCGGCGGGCGAGTTTCCGCTGCTGCTCGGCGGCGATCACTCGCTGGCGATGGGGTCGATCGCGGCCGTGGCGCGCCATTGCGCGGCCGCCGGCCGGCCGCTCTTCATCCTGTGGCTCGACGCCCATGGCGATTTCAACACCGCGGAGTCCTCGCCCAGCGGCTTTCTCTACGGCATGCCCGTCGCGGTGGTGACCGGCGACGGCCATCCGGCGCTGACCGGGCTCGGCCATGCCGTGCCGATGCTCGACGTCGGCCGGGTCAGCCATATCGGCGTGCGCTCGGTCGATCCGCTCGAAGAGGCGCGGATCAGCGTGCGGGGCCTGCGGGTTTACCGCATGACCGACTTGCGCAAGCGCGGCATGCGCGCGGTGATCGCCGAGGCGCTGAAGCCGGTGCGGGCCTGCGGCGGCCATCTGCACGTGAGCTTCGACGTCGACTTCCTCGACCCCAGCGTCGCCCCCGGCGTCGGCCTCGCGGAACCTGACGGCCCGACCTTCGACGAGGCCGCGACCTGCATGGAGGCGATCGCCGCCAGCGGCTGCCTCGGCTCTTTCGACCTCTTGGAGCTCAGCCCGAACCACGACGCCTCCGGCGCCACGACCAAGCGGGTCATCGACCTGGTCGCCCGGGCGCTCGGCGTGCGCGCCGCCGCCAAGATCGCCTGACGTTTGATCCTTCGAGACGGCTGTCGGCGAAGAACGCCGACAGTCTCCTCAGGATGAGGAGTCCTTACGGGTCCGAAGAAAAAGGCCTCGCCCTGAGGAGCGACCCTGAGCAACGCGAAGGGGAGCGTCTCGAAGGACTCGAAGGACGGCGTCATTTGAACGGTGCCGCCATTTCCGGTACTGATGGCGGATGAACACGATGCAGCGGCCGGGCGCCGTCGAGCCGGGCGACATTGCGCCCAACTTCGTGTTGCCGGACGAGGCGGGACGGCGGATCGAGCTGGACGCCGACGCCGTCGCCGGGCATTTCACGGTGCTCATCTTCTTCGGCGGCAGCGCGCTCGAGGCGGCCCGGCTGCAGCTGGCATCCTTTGCCGCCGCCGCACCGTCATTTGAGACTCACGCGGCCACGCTGTTCGGCGTCGGCGGGCAGGCCCCGGCGGCAAACGCGGCGATGCGCGAGGCGGGGCGGTTCCCGTTTCCGCTGCTCGCCGATCCGGGAGGACAATGCCGCGCGACCTATCTCGGCAGCGCCAGCGGCGAGGTGAGCACGGTCGTGCTGGCGCCGAACCGTCACGTTCTGGCCGTCATCAACGGCGCCGAGGACCACGCCGGGCGGGCGCTCGCGGCCATCGCCGCGGCGGCCGCGCTCCGCCGCACCGCCACGGTGGCGGCCCCGCATCCACCGGTGCTGATCGTGCCCGACGTGCTGAGCCGCGCCGACTGCCAGCATCTGATCACGGTCTTCGCGCTGCAGGGTCACGTCTGGGTGCAGCCCGGCCATGGCCAGCAGATGCCGCCGCACGACTACAAAGTGCGGGTCCCGGAATATGGCCGCCGCGACCGCATCGACCATTTCATCGTCAACCGCGAGACCAACGACGTGATCCACAGCCGCTTTCACGCGCGGCTGTTTCCCGAGATCAAGAAGGCGTTTCAGTACGACATCACGCGCTACGAGCCCTATCGCATCGCCTGCTACGAGGGCGAGCGCGGCGGCGAGCTCCACGGCCATCGCGACAACACCCTGCCGATCGTGGCGCACCGGCGCTTCGCCGTGTCGGTCAATCTGAACATCGAGGAATTCGAAGGCGGCGAACTGCGCTATCCGGAATTCGGCGGCGAGACGTACCGCCCGGAGACCGGGGCCGCGATCGCGTTCTCCTGCTCGATCCTGCACGAAGCGCTGCATGTGACCAAGGGACGGCGCTATGTGCTGCTCGCCTTCCTGGGCGGGGAGCATTGAGCGATGGCTCGCGCCGTTATCGTCCTGATTGTGCTGGTGGCGGGGCTGGCCGCCTGCGAATCGCGGCCGCCGGTGGACGTCTACGGGCACAAGGACAGCATTTATAAGCGCCTCGTGATCGGCGTGCCGTTCTGATGCGGGACAAGACGGTCGCCATCCTCGAGAGCCGGCTCGGACCGCAAATGGCGGACCTGATCGCGAGGCGCGGCGGCGCGGTCCTCCAGGCGCCGGCACTGGCCGAATTGCCCGATCTCGATCCGGCTTACATCGCCAAGCTGATCGGCGAGCTGCGCACCTGGCCTGCCAAGCTCGCGATCTTCCAGACCGGCGTTGGAACCCAGGCCCTGTTCAAGGCGACCGACGCGCAGGGCCTCACCGACGACCTCCTGGCGCTGCTCGCCAAGACGACGGTCGCCGCGCGCGGGCCCAAGCCGAGCGGGGCGTTGCGGGCGCGCGCCGTGCGCATCGATCTGCAGGCCGCCGACCCGTTCACGACCGCGGAACTTCTGCAGGCGGTCGGATCGGTTCCGTTGTCCGGGGCCCGCGTCATCGTCCAGCGCTACGGCGTCACCAATGTCGAGCTCGATGAGGCGCTGAAGGCGAGAGGCGCCGAGATCATCGAAATCCCGACCTATCGGTGGTCGCTGCCCAGCGACACCGCGCCGCTGGTCCGCGTGATGGATGCCTTGGACCGCGGCGGCCTCGATGCCGTGGCGTTCACCAATGCCGCCCAGGTCTACAACCTGTTCGCGCTGGCCGACGGGCAGGGGCGGAGCGAGGCGCTGCGCGCGGGGCTCAACCGCACGTTCGTGGCGTCGATCGGCCCGGTTGCGTCCGCGGCGCTGAAGAAATTCGGCATCGCCATCGGCCTCGAAGCCAGCCCGCCCAAGCTCGGCCCCCTGGTCAAGGCGCTGGACGAGGCGCTGTCGCGGTAGGCCGTCTTTAGCGTCATGCCCCGCTTTATGAGGACGAGCCGGGGCATGACGGAATGGGGATCGGGCTTGGTTAGTCTGAGATCGCGCCCTTCACCCAACTCTCGATGAGCTGCTCCAGGGCGCGCACCGGTGCCGTGTCGCCGTAGAGGCGGTCGCGCCGGTCCGCGATTTTCGCCGCGATGCTCCGCCGCCACGCCGCGTCCGTGCCGAGCCGTACCGCCAAGGCCACGTAGTCGTCCCGATCGCGGGCGATGGTTTCGGTGACGGCCATCATGGTGAGGATGGCGGTGCTGTGTCGGCCGCGCATCAGCCGGCCCGGCAGGGTTACGATCGGCAGGCCGGCCGCGGCGGCTTCGAGGGTCGTGTTGCCGCCCGACCATTCGAGGCTGTCCAGATAGACGTCGCACGCGGCATTGAGGCCGGCATAGTGCTGTGCATCCTGCGGCGGCATGAACACCAGATGCCGCGCCGGGTCGACACCGGCGGCGCTGAACGCCTCGGCGAGCCGGCGCCGGGTGACCTCGGTCACGCCGGGCGAGGCGGGATGGCGGATGAACAGGAACTGCGCCGCCGGCACCGCGGCGGCGATGCGGGCAAATACGTCGTCGTTGCGCGGCAGGTATTTATAGAGCGACTGGCAGCATAGATATCTGACCGCGTCGGGCCGCACACCCAGCGCCGCCAGATCGGGCGCGGCCGGCGCCACGGTCAGCTTCGCGTAGTGGATCGACAGGTTGGGCAGCCGAACCAGCCTTTCGGAATAAGCAGTGTCGCCGTCGGGCGGCTCCATCAGGTCGCTCGACAGGAAATAGTCGATCGTCGGCAAGCCCGAGGTCTCGGGATGGCCCCATGAAGCGGCCTGGATCGGGGCCAGGCGGAGGGCGGCCAGCCGCGCCGTTGTCGGGTCCATGCCGATCTCGGGGAACAACAGCACGTGCAGGCGCTGCGCCCGGATCGCACTCGCGAGGGCTTCGAAGCTGGCGGAGCTGTCCACGAACCCATCGAACGCCGCCCGGGCGGCCGGGGTTTCGCCATCGGCCCGCCGGCTGGTCGAGTAGCCGAACAGCTTGAAGCGGCGGCGATCGAGCTCGCGGACCCAGCCGCCGAACAGCTTCCAGACCGAATGGCTGCGGAAGAAGCCCGACACGACGCCGAGGCGGATCGGCTCGCCGGCGCTGACCGGCGGCATCGGGGGACGCTGGGCGAGGAGCGGGTAGGCGGCCGCCATGGCGTCGGCCAGCAGGCCGCCGAAGATCTGCTGGAGCTCGCGGTCGTTCTCGCCCTGATAGGCGAGATAGAACGGCAGCTGCTCGCCGGCCGACGCCGCGGCCGCCGCCAGCTCATGCGGCGCCGTGCGGTAATGCGCGCGAAGGGCCGCAAGCTCGCGCTTGTACGCCGATCGGCTCTCGCCGATCTCGGTCTCGGTCGCGTAGCTGATCGGAAGGAAGGAGAGGCAATAGCCAAAGCGCGCCGCGCCGCTCTCCGGGGCCAGATCGCGGGCGCGTTGGAAGAGCTCGCGCGCCGCCGCCGGCTCGCCGCGTTCCATCAACGCACCGCCGCAGTTGACCAGCGCCACCACGTGGTCGGGCCGGATCTCGAGGGCCTGCTGGAAGCTCGCGATGGCCTCGGCCAGCTGGCCCTTGTCTTTCAGCGCGGCACCGAGATCGTTGTGGGCCTCGGCGTGCCGAGGATCGAGCGCGATGACCCGCCGGTAGATGTTGATCGCGCCGTCGAGGTTGCCGCGCTCGCGGAGCAGCGTGGCGAGGTGGAAATGCGCTTCCGCGAGGGTCGGCTGCAGCTCCAAGGCGCGGCGGAGACACTGGATCGCCTTCTCGGTCTGCCCGAGCATCTCGAACACGATGCCGAGGTTCTTGTGCGCCTCGGCATAGCCGGGGACCAGCGCCACGGTGGCGGCGATGAGGCGCGCCGCATCGTCGAGGCGGCCGGTCCGCCACGCGACCACGCCCAGCAGATGAATCGCATCGGGATGATCGGCGCGCAGCATCAGCGCCGCCTTCGCCTCGGCGTCCGCCTCGGCCCAGCGCCGATGGTGCACATGGGCCAGCGCAGTCGCGACGTGGTGGTCAGCCTGATCGGGCATCAGGTCCTGAAGACTCGGGATCGTGGCAAGCGCGGCGCCATGCCTGATCGTCACTCCCGCGGCGGCGGGTGTCCAGGAGTCCTACCGGCCGTACAGCTTGTCGGGATCGACGACGACATCGGCGATGGTCTCGAGCTGGCCGTTCCGCACCGCGCGGAAGAAGCAGTTGCGCCGGCCGGTGTGACAGGCGACACCCGTCTGGTCGACGAGCAGCAGCAGCGTATCGCCGTCGCAATCGAGCCGCATCTCGACCAGGCGCTGCGTCTGGCCGGAGGTCTCGCCCTTGCGCCACAGCTTCATCCGCGAGCGCGACCAGTAATGGACATCGCCGGTCGCCAGCGTCTGTTCGACGGCGGCGCGGCTCATCCATGCCACCATCAGCACTTCGCCCGTGTCGTGTTGCTGCGCGACCGCGACGATCAGGCCGTCGCGGTCGAACGCGATGTTCGCCAGCAGCTCGGCCGGGACCGGTCCCGCGGACGCGGTCACGTGCGTCCGCCAGCCCCGGCGGCGGCGCGCAATCGCGCAAAGCCGCGGTCGAGGTCTTCGATCAGGTCGGCGGGATCTTCCAGCCCGGCGTGGATGCGGATCAACGGGCCGGGCGCCGTCCACGGCACGGCGGTGCGCATCGACTTGGGGTCGGCGGGAAGAATCAGGCTTTCGAAGCCGCCCCAGCTATAGCCCATGCCGAACAGGTCCATGCCGTCCAGCATCGCCTCGACCGCAGTCTCGGGGACCGGCTTCAGCTCGATCGCGAACAGGCCGCTGGCGCCGGCGAAGTCGCGCTTCCACAGCGCGTGATCCGGGTCGCCGGGCAGGGCGGGATGCAGGACGCGGGCGACTTCCGGCCGCTGCTGCAGCCAGCGCGCCAGCAGAAGACCGGTGTCCTGGTGGCGGCCCAGGCGGAGGCTCAGCGTCCGGACGCCGCGCAGGGCCAGGTAGCAGTCATCCGGGGCGGCGCTGCCGCCGAAATCTTCGACGGTCCGGCGCACCGTGCGGTAGGGCTCCTCGGTCGTGGTGATCAGGCCCATCATGAGGTCGGAATGGCCGCCGATGTATTTGGTGGCCGAGACGATCGACACATCCACCCCGTGCGCCAGCGGCTTGAAGAACAGCGGCGTGGCCCAGGTGTTGTCCAAGGCCGTGACGACGTTCGCCTGCTTCGCCGCGGCGACGATCGCCGGCACGTCCTGCACCTCGAAGGTGAGGGAGCCCGGTGACTCCATGTAGATGATCCGCGTGGTCGGCTGGATCAGCGCCGAAATGCCGGCGCCGATCCGCGGATCGTAATAGGTCGTGGCGACGCCGAACCGCTTCAGGACCGAATCGCAGAACCGGCGCGTCGGGCCGTAGGCGGTGTCGACCATGAGGACATGGTCGCCGGTGCGCACGAACGCGGCAAGGACGGCGGTGATGGCGGCCGCTCCGGACCCGAGCGCGATGGCGTGCGTCCCGCCTTCGAGGGCGGCGATGGCCTCCTCCAGGGCGAACGTCGTCGGCGTCCCATGCCGGCCGTAACGGGCCTGGGTCGGGTGCTTCCGCTTCTGCGCCTCGTGGAGGGCCTCGACGGTCGGGAACAGGACGGTCGAGGCGTGATAGACGGGCGGGTTGATGATGCCGTGGTTCGCCTTCGGATTGCGGCCGGCGGAGGCGATCAACGTATCGGGCCTGGGCTTCTTCATCGCGCTGGCGTCTTGCGTGTCCCCGGTTTCGAGGATACCGTTTCATCACAAGACCTACACGGTTGGCCTCAAAATTGCGAGGTTTTCTCGTAAACTACGGCCAGATCAAAACCGGGGCCCGTTCGGGGCGGGGTTCGACAAAACAGGGACACAGGGACATGAAAATTCTGAGCATCGGGGCGTTGGCCGTGGTCGTCACGGTCGCGGCGGGGGCAGCGCAGGCCCAATCCACCTTGGACCAAGTGAAGTCGAAGGGCTTCGTGCAATGCGGGGTGAACACCGGCCTGGCCGGATTCGGCGCCCCCGACAGCCAGGGGGTGTGGAAGGGGATCGATGTCGATGTCTGCCGGGCCGTCGCGTCGGCCGTCTTCGGCGACCCGACCAAGGTCCGCTACACGCCCCTGACCACCCAGCAGCGCTTCACCGCGGTGCAGTCCGGCGAGGTCGACATTCTCGCCCGCAACACCACCTGGACCTCCTCGCGCGATACCTCGCTGGGGCTCGATTTCACGGCCATCGATTTCTACGACGGCCAGGGCTTCATGGTGAAGAAGAGCTTGAACGTGAAGAGCGCCAAGGAGCTCGACGGTGCCACGGTCTGCGTGCAGGCGGGGACGACGACCGAGCTCAACATGGCCGACTTCTTCCGCGCCAATAACATGAAGTTCACGCCGGTCGTGTTCGAGAAGCTCGACGACGCGATCGGGGCGTATCTGTCCGGCCGCTGCGACGCCTATACCACGGACCGGTCGGGCCTCGCCTCGACCCGCTCGAGCCAGGGCGACAAGAAGGACGACCACGTGATCCTGCCCGACGTGATCTCGAAAGAGCCGCTGGCCCCGGCCGTCCGGCAGGGCGACAGCAAATGGGCGGACATCGTGCGCTGGTCGTTCTTCGCCATGCTCGAGGGCGAGGAGTTCGGCCTCACCTCGGCGAACATCGACAGCAAGATGAACGACCCCAACCCGAACATTCAGCGCTTCGTCGGCAAGACCGGCGACATGGGCAAGCAGCTCGGGCTCGAGAACAACTGGGCCTACAACATCGTCAAGCATGTCGGCAATTACGGCGAGAGCTACGACCGCAATATCGGACCGATCGGCCTCGAGCGCGGGGTGAACAATCTGTGGTCGAAGGGCGGGCTGATGTACGCGCCGCCGATCCGCTGAGCGGGGATCGGGCGGGAGGCGGCATCGTGGCGACAATCCCCGACAGCCGACGGAGGCCGACCGCTCCGCCCATCCGGCTGTCGCTCGGGGATCCGTTCGTCCGTTCGGTGGTCTATCAGGTGCTGGTGGTCGGCGTGGTGGCGCTGGTCATCTGGTACCTGGTCAGCAACACCATGGCCAATCTCGAGGCCCGCAAGATCGCCTCGGGCTTCGGGTTCCTCGGACGCGAGGCCGGATTTGCGATCCTGCAGTCGCTCATCGACTATGCGCCGACCAATACCTATCTGCACGCGCTCGTCGTCGGCGTGCTCAATACGCTGCTGGTGGCGATCATCGGCATCATTCTGGCGACGATCCTGGGCACCTTGATCGGCATCGGCCGCCTGTCCCGGAACTGGCTGATCGCGCGCCTGTGCTCGGCCTATGTCGAGGGGCTGCGCAACATCCCGCTCGCGGTGCAGCTGTTCTTCTGGTACGCGATGATCACCGAGAACCTGCCGGCGACGCGGCAGGCTTTGCATCCGCTGCCGGGCGTGTACCTGTCGCAGCGCGGGCTTGTCGTGCCGGTGCCGGTCTACGACCCGGCGCATCTGTGGGTGATCGGCGCCCTTATTCTCGGCGTGATCGCCAGCATCGCCGTCGGCCGCTGGGCGCGGCGGCGCCAAGCGGCCACCGGCCAGCCGTTCCCGACATTGTGGGTGTCGCTGGCCCTGATCATCGGCCTGCCGCTGATCGGGTTCGTGGCCGCGGGCGCGCCGCTGGAGCTCGACCGGCCGGAGCTGCGCGGCTTCAATTTCCGCGGCGGTGTCACGCTGATTCCGGAGTTCGTGGCGCTGCTGCTGGGGCTGGTGATCTACACGGCGTCCTATATCGCCGAGATCGTTCGCAGCGGCATCCTCGCGGTCAGTCACGGGCAGACCGAGGCGGCGCTGGCGCTCGGCCTGCGCCGCAGCCTGGCGCTGCGGCTGGTGATCCTGCCGCAGGCGCTGCGTGTGATCGTGCCGCCGCTGATCAGCCAGTACCTCAATCTGACCAAGAACAGCTCGCTGGCCATCCTCGTCGGCTATCCCGACATCGTCTCGGTCGCCAACACGACCTTGAACCAGACCGGCCAGGCGATCGAGGGCATCGGCATGATCATGGCCGTGTTCCTCACGATCAGCCTGACGATCTCGGGCGTGCTCAACTGGTACAACAAGAAGATCGCTCTGGTGGAGCGTTGACATGACCGATGTCGCCGCCGGAAAGCCCATACCCGGATTGATGCAGTCCCGCGCCGCGCAGTGGGTCCGCGCCAACCTGTTCTCGAGCTGGCTGAACACCGCGATCACGCTGGTCATCGCCTACTTTCTCATCAAGGTGCTGGTCGCCGTCCTGTCATGGGCGCTGTTCAACGCGGTGTGGACGGTCGAGAACAACAACACGCAGGCCTGCCGGGCGGTTCAAGGCATGGGCGCCTGCTGGGCCGTGATCGCGGAGAAGTACCGCTTCATCCTGTTCGGCACTTATCCGTACGAGCAGCAATGGCGCGAGCTGGCCGCCATCGTGACCTTCATCGCGCTCTACGGGATCAGCGCGATGCGGCGCTTCTGGAGCCTGCGCCTGCTCTATGTCTGGATCGCCGGCCTGGTCCTCATCGGGGTCGTGATGTGGGGCGGCGTATTCGGCCTCCCGGTGGTGGAGACCGACCGCTGGGGCGGCCTGGTGATCACCCTGATCCTGGCCACGTTCGGCATCGCCGTGGCGTTTCCGATCGGGGTTCTGCTGGCGCTCGGCCGGCGCTCCGACATGCCGGCGATCAAGACGCTGTCGGTCGTCTATATCGAGGCGATCCGCGGCGTGCCGCTGGTGAGCCTGCTGTTCATGGCCTCGGTGATGCTGCCGCTGTTCCTGCCGGAGGGCGTCAACATCAACAAGCTGCTGCGCGCCCAGGTGGCGATGATCATGTTCGCCTCCGCCTATCTCGCCGAAGTGGTGCGCGGCGGGCTGCAGGCCATTCCCAAGGGCCAGTATGAAGCGGCGAGCGCGCTCGGCCTCAGCTACTGGCAGAAGACCGGCCTGATCATCCTGCCGCAGGCGCTGCGGCTGGTCATCCCGCCGCTGGTCAACACGTTCATCGGCCTGTTCAAGGACACCTCGCTGGTGGTGATCATCGGCATTTACGACCTGCTCGACGCGGCCAAGACGACGGTGAACACCGATCCGGAATGGCGCGGGTTCGGCGTCGAGGCTTATCTGTTCGTGTCGATCATCTATTTCATCTTCTGCTTCGCCATGTCGAAATACAGCCAGCACGTCGAGGCCGATCTCGCGCGCGCCCGTAGACGCTGACCCGAGGGACTGCCATGCCATCTGCAACCGCTCCCGCCCGTTCGCCCGCCGGCCCGATGATCGAGCTTCGGCATGTAAACAAGTGGTACGCGGAGTTCCACGTGCTGCGCGACATCAACCTCAATGTCACCCGGGGCGAAAAGATCGTCATCTGCGGCCCGTCCGGGTCCGGCAAATCGACCATGATCCGCTGCATCAACCGCCTTGAGGAGCACCAGCAGGGTCAGATCATCGTCGAGGGCGTCGAGCTTACGGGCGACGTGCGCAACATCGATGCGGTCCGGCGCGAGGTCGGCATGGTGTTCCAGCAATTCAACCTGTTCCCGCACCTGACGGTGCTCGAGAACCTGACCCTGGCGCCGATCTGGGTCCGCAAAATGCCCAAGCGCGAGGCGGAGGAGATGGCGATGTCCTATCTCAACCGCGTCCACATTCCCGAGCAGGCGAAGAAATATCCCGGCCAGCTCTCGGGCGGCCAGCAGCAGCGCGTCGCGATCGCGCGCAGCCTGTGCATGAAGCCGAAGATCATGCTGTTCGACGAGCCGACCTCCGCACTCGATCCGGAGATGGTGAAGGAAGTGCTCGACGTGATGATCGAGCTGGCGCACGAGGGCATGACGATGCTGTGCGTGACGCACGAGATGGGCTTCGCCCGCGCCGTCGCCGACACCGTGATCTTCATGGACCGCGGCGAGATCGTCGAAAGCGACCGCCCGTCGGAATTCTTCTCGCATCCGAAGAGCGATCGGACCAAGCTGTTCCTGTCGCAGATACTCGGGCACTAGAGCCCTCCGGCGTCATTCCCGCGAAAGCGGGAATCCATGGTTCGGCGGCGCCTTGCGCTGCGCCGCCGCGAAGCGCCAGCGGGCGCGTAGAAGACCTGGGGATGCCCGCTCAGGTGCTCGCGCGAAGCGCGACACCGACGCGGGCATGACGAGGTGGAGGGCGGTTCGGGCGAACGGGGGCTTCGTTTTATCGTAATGACCGCCACACCGGACCTCGCCACAAAATTCCGGGATTTCGTGAAGCTGGAGGGGCGGGCGTATTCGTCCCTCTACGAGCGCCTGTCGCTCATCATCGCCGACGATCCGCGGCTGTTGGCGATTCTGGGTCACGCGCCGGCGCACCAGCGCCAGCCGACCCTGCTCTATGCGGCCCTGCATGACCTGGTGCTGAGCCACCCGCAGGAGGCTCTCGCGCGCTGGTATCCCACCGTGACGCAGGGGCCGGTGCCGGACGAGGATCCCGGGCCGGCGCTGCGGGAGTTCTGCGCCAAGCATGAAGGCGAGCTGCAGCGGATGGTGGCGACGCGATCGACCCAGACCAATGAAGTGGGCCGCTGCATCGCGCTGGTGCTGGCGTTCGACCTGATCGCCACCGAGGTGCCAAAGCCGCTCGGTCTGGTCGAGCTCGGGGCGAGCGCCGGACTCAATCTGCTGTTCGACCGCTATCACTACGATTACGAACACATTCGCACCCTCGGCGACGAGACCTCGCTGGTGCGTCTCCGCACCTCGTTCCGCGGGGCCAAGCGCCCGTGGATGCCGGCAGCGCTGCCGGCGGCGGGACGGAGGATCGGCGTCGATCTCGAGCCGATCGACGTGCGTGACGGAGCCGCGACGCAGTGGCTTCAGGCCTGCGTATTCGGCGACCAGCTCGAACGCCAGCAGCGGCTGCGCGCGGCCCTGGACCTGGCGCGGTCGGCACCCCCGGACCTGCGGCGCGGCGACTTCATCGCTTTATTGCCCGCCGCGGCCGCCGATATCCCGCCGGACCAGCATCTTTGTCTTGTCACCGCCTGGGCGGTTCATTACCTGACGGCGGACCAGCGCCGCACGCTCGACCGGGTGGTGGAGGGTATCGGACAATCGCGGGACCTGAGCTGGGTCGCGGCCGAGCCGATGGGAGTCATGTCGCAGGTCAACGAGCCCCCGCCCAATCCACAGCATCACCTTCCGACGTTGCTGAGCCTGACGACCATCCGAAACGGCGTGCGCGAGGGACGGGTGCTGGCGCGCATGCACTCGCACGCCGCCTGGATCGAATGGCTAGATGTTTAGCGGCAGCGGCCGCGGATCGCGGATGCGGCGCACGATCTTGTCGTAGACGACGAAACCGGCGCGCTGATAGCAGGACAACGCCTTCGGATGATCGAGCGAGCAGGTGTGCACCCAGAGCCGCCGCGGGTTGTGGCTCCAGGCCAGGTCGATCGCCGCGCGGAGCAGGGTGGGCCCCAGGCGGCGGCCGATGAATTTCGGCACGATGCCGAAATAGGCGAGCTCGATATCGGGCACCCGCCGCTCGTTCAGCTCGGCATACCCCGCCGGCTCGCCGTCGGCATAGACGACCTGCAGCGACACTTTCGGATCGGCGAGGAGGGCCGCGAGGGTCGCGTCGTCGGTCTTGCGCCGCTCATGCCATAGCCACGGCTCGCCGACGACATTGTAGAGATAGCGATAGAACGCGACCGACGGCTGCGGGACGAGCTCGATCCGGTGGGCGAGTGCCGGAGCGGGCGGCGGCGGGGCCTGGGGCGGGGTCTTCATCTCGAGATACGTGACGGTGACCTCGAGAATGTTGGGGGCGACGTACTTGACCGTCGCGCCGTGGCGCGGCGCGCTCATCCGGTCTCGACCGGCGTGTCGCCGGGCAGGCCCCATTCCGACCACGAGCCGTCATACACGGCGGTCAGCGGCATGCCGAGCAGCTGCAGCCCGAAGGCCAGGACGCAGGCGGTGATGCCGGAGCCGCAGCTGGTGATGACGGGCTTGTTGAGGTCGATCCCGGCTTCGATGAAGCGCGCCCTGAGTGCCTCGGCCGGCAGCACCGTCTGGGTCTTCGGATCGAGCAGCGCCGCGTAGGGCAGATTGCAGCTGCCGGGGATGTGGCCGCTGCGCATGCCCTGACGCGGCTCCGGCTCGGTACCGCGAAAGCGCCCGGGCGAGCGGGCATCCAGCACCTGTTCGGACTTGGTCGCGAGGTTGACGAGCATGTCGGGCTTGCGGCGCAGCACGTGCGGCCGAAACCGCGGCGTGAAGGTCTTCGGCGTGGGCGTGACCGGCTTGCTGTCGAGGAGCCGGCCCTCGCGCTTCCATTTCGGCAGGCCGCCGTCGAGCACCGCCACGCGATCGTAGCCGAACACCCGAAACATCCACCACACGCGGGCGGCACTCATCAGCCCGTAGCTGTCATAGGCGACGACGAACGTCTCGTCGCCGATGCCCAGCGCCCCGACCGCGGCCGCGAACGCAGCCGGGCCGGGCAGCATATGCGGCAAAGTCGTGGCCCGGTCGGAAATCGCATCGATATCGAAGAACACGGCCCCCGGGATATGTCCCGCCGCGTATTCGGCGCGCGGATCGCGGTTCAGGGTTGGCAGGTGCCAGCTCGCGTCGAGGATTCGCAGATCCGGATGGCTGAGCTTGCCGGCGAGCCACTCCGTCGACACCAGGATTTCGGGATGGGCGTAGTCGGCCATGCTCAGGTGCTCACCAGCGGCGTCGCCGTCGGCACCGCCTGCTTGCCGGCGAGCCAGTCGGGGACCGGAATGTTCTTCGAGCGCAGGAACTCCGGATTGAACAACTTGCTCGCGTAGCGGTATCCGCTGTCGCACAGCAGCGTCACGATGGTGTGGCCCGGTCCCATGAGCTTTGCGAGGCGGATGGCGCCGGCGACGTTGATGCCGGTCGATCCGCCGAGCACCAGGCCTTCCCGCACCAGGTCGAACACGAGGGGAATGCCCTCGCTGTCGGGAATCTGGAAGGCCTCGTCGATCGGCGCCCCTTCGAGGTTCTTGGTGATCCGGCCCTGGCCGATGCCCTCGGTGATCGAGCTGCCCTCGCTCTTGAGCACGCCGGTCTTGTAGTAGCTGTACAGCGCCGCCCCCATCGGGTCGGCGAGGGCGGTGCGGATCTTCGGGTTGCGCTGCTTCAGGTACATCGAGGTGCCGGCGAGCGTGCCGCCGGTGCCGACCGCCGAGACGAAGCCGTCGACCTTGCCGCCGGTCTGGTCCCAGATCTCGGGGCCGGTGGTCTCCAGATGCGCGCGGCGGTTGGCGACGTTGTCGAACTGGTTGGCCCAGATGGCGCCGGCGGGTTCGGCCTTGGCGATCTCCTCCGCCAGGCGTCCCGACACTTTCACGTAGTTATTGGGACTGGCGTAGGGCGCCGCCGGCACTTCGCGCAGATCGGCGCCGCACAGGCGGAGCGCGTCCTTCTTTTCCTGGCTTTGCGTATTCGGGATGACGATCACGGTCCGGTAGCCGCGCGCGTTCGCGACCAGCGCCAGCCCGATCCCGGTGTTGCCGGCCGTGCCCTCGACGATGACGCCACCCGGCCGCAATAGGCCGCGTTCCTCGGCGTCCTTGATGATGAACAGCGCCGCCCGGTCCTTGACCGAGCCGCCCGGGTTCATGAACTCGGCCTTGCCGAGGATTTCGCAGCCGGTCAGCTCGGAGGGGCCGCGCAGACGGATCAGGGGGGTGCGCCCGATGCTGTCGATGACGTCTTTGCGGATGCTCATGAACGGACATTAAGCGGTCGCACGGGCCGCATCAACCCGCACTAGGGTTGCCGCGCGGGCGCGGCCCAGCGCCGGCGCAGCTCGTCGCGATTGAGCTTCAGCCACAGCATGGCAATGACCGCGATCGAGTTGTCGAGACCGCCGGCGTTGAATTCGGCCCAGGCGTCGTCGAACGGCTTGACCACGACGCGGATGTCTTCGCCTTCTTCCGAGAGGCCGTGGTGGCCGCCGATCGGGCCGGAATCGACCCGGCCGCAGAACATGGTCACCGTCTCGTCCATGCAGCCCGGGCTGACGAGATAGTCGTAGACCGGGATGAGGTCCATCACTTCGCAGCCGGCCTCCTCGCGGGTTTCCCGGCGCGCCACTTCGGCCGGATCCTCGCCGGGCTCGATCAGTCCGGCGACGATCTCGGTCAGCCATGGATGACGGCCGGTCACATAAGCGCCGATCCTGAATTGCTCGATCAGCACGACGGCATCGCGGTCGGGATCGTAGAGGATGACCGCCACCGCCGGCCCGCGCCGCACGATCTCGCGCCTGAGCTCCGGCATCCAGCCGCCGTCGAAGCGCGTGTGCGTCAGATCGTAGGTCTCGACGCGCAAGTAGCCTTGATAAACCGTCTCGTGGCGCGTGACGCGGACATTCTCTTTGGTCATGGTCGGCTCGCGGGAAAGGGACTCGGGAACGGGTGGCGCCGACCCTAATCGAGACGCCGGAGCGCCGCTACCGGCAGATCGTGAAATCCGCTACGATCCTCGCGAGGGGATCGGGCGATGAGATATGCGCTGGCAATCGCGGCTTTGATCGTGCTGGGCGGACCCGCGTACGGCCAGTCGCGGATCAAGGACATCGCGACGATCGAAGGGGTGCGCGAGAACGCTCTGGTCGGCACCGGCGTCATCGCCGGCCTGGCCGGGACCGGCGACAGCCCGGCGTTTCCGGCCACCGGACAGAGTGTGCGCGGCATGCTGCAGAGTCAGGGGATCGGCAGCCCGGACCAGATCATCCGCAGTCGCGGCGCCGCCGTCGTGACGGTCAGCGCCGCTCTGCCGCCGTTCGCCCGGCCGGGCACCAAGGTCGACGTGGCGATCGGCGTGATGGGCGATGCCACGTCGCTGCAGGGCGGGATTCTGCAGCCGACGCCGCTGGTGGGACCCGACGGCGAGGTTTACGCCGTGGCCCAGGGGCCGGTGTCGATCGGCGGCTTCGGGGCGTCGGGTGCGGGTCAATCGATCACCCGCGGCGTGGTCACCACCGCCAGGATCGCCGGCGGCGCGGTGGTCGAGCGAGCCCCGGCCTTCGACCTGAATGCGCAGAAGACGGTGACGGTGTCGCTGCTCAATCCGGATTTCTCGATGGCCCGGCAGGTGGCGCGTGCGATCAACGCCGGGCTCAAGGCCGACGTGGCGCGGATGACGGACAACACCAACATCGAGGTTGCGATCCCGTCGACCTACGCCGGCCGGGCAGTGGAGCTGATCGCCGACATCGAGAACCTGCCGGTCGATCCGAACCAGTCGCCGGCGGCGGCCCGGGTCGTCATCGACGACCGCACCGGCACGATCGTCATGGGCGATCAGGTCCGCCTGTCCACCGTCGCGGTCAGCCAGGGCGGGCTGACCGTGCGGGTCACGGAGACCCCGCAGGTCTCGCAACCGGCACCGTTCTCGGGCGGCCGGACGGTGGTGGTTCCACGCACGAACATCGACGTATCGGACGGCAGCGGCGGGCGGATGGTCGTCCTGCCCTCCGGTGCGACGATCGGCGATCTGGTGCGCTCGCTGAACAACCTCAACATCGGCGTGCGCGATCAGATCGCGCTGCTGCAGGCGATGAAGCAGGCCGGTGCCATCCAGGCCGAATTGGTCGCCGGCCACTGAGGCGATGGCACGCCCGCCGCGCCCGATTCAGTAGCGCTTGTACGACAGGAACTTGCCCGACATCGTGATCTGCACGCGATCGCCCTTGGGATCGGGCTTGCGCACCATCTCCATGTCGAAGTCGATGGCGCTCATGATGCCGTCGCCGAATTCCTCCTGGATGAGCTCCTTCCAGGTCGTGCCGTAGACCTGGATGAGCTCGTAGAAGCGATAGATCACCGGGTCGGTCGGCACCGCGGTCGGCAGCGAGCCGCGATAGGGGATGTCCATCAGGGTCTGCTTCTCGTCGTCGGAGAGGCCGAACATCTCGGCGACGATCTTCGCCTGCGGCTCGAGCATCGACATCTGCCCGAGCAGGGCGGCGGTCGTCCACATCGGGGACATGCCGACGCGTTCGGCGATCTGGGTCCACGTCCATTTCTTCTTCTTTTTGATGCCGACGATCTTCTCGGCGAGCTTGGATTTGGCGTCGTTCATCGCGGTCCTCCTTGTCGGGCTGGTCAGGTCACGGCGCGCAGGCCGTGGGGTGGGGTGTCGTGGGTCGGCGCCGGCTCGAGGCCGGGCCGGGTTTCGGGCGGACGGCGCGGGTCGTAGCCGCCGCCGGCGATCTCGTCGTCGAAGCGGCGCGACCGCTCGACCAGGAAATCGACGATGTGGTTCCGCAGCCGGTAGTATTGCGGGTGCTTGTGCACGTCATGGCGGCTCCGCGTGCGGGGCAGCGTGTTGACCACGATCTCCGCGACTTTCGCATAGGGGCCGTTCGTCATCAGCACGATTCTGTCGGCGAGAAGGATCGCCTCGTCGACGTCGTGCGTGATCATGAACGCCGTCTGGTGGGTGGCGCCGCACAGGCGCAGCACTTCGTCCTGAAGCACGCCGCGGGTCAGCGCGTCGAGTGCCGAAAACGGCTCGTCCATGAGCAGGATCTTGGGCTGGATGGCCAGCGCCCGGGCGATGCCGACGCGCTGCTTCATGCCGCCCGAGAGCTGCGCCGGCTTCTTGTGCTCCGCCCCCGCAAGCCCGACCAGGTCGATGAACCGCTGAACATGCGCCCGGACGGCGTCGCGGTCCCATTTCGGCCATCGCGAGCGCACCGCAAAGGCGATGTTGCCGAACGCCGACATCCAGGGCAGCAGGGCGTGGCTCTGGAAGATCACGGCGCGGTCAAGCGAGGGACCCGCGATCTCGCGGTTGCCCACGATCACGGCGCCGGAATCCGGCGCGTCGAGGCCGGCGAGGATGTTGAGAATGGTCGTCTTGCCGCAACCGGAATGGCCGATGAGGGCGACGAACTCGCCCTGTGCGATGCCGAAATGGATGTTCTCGAACACGACCTGGGCGCCGAAGCGCTTGGCGATGCCCTCGATGTTGACGAAGCTCGTCTCGGTCATGGGCGCGCCGCGCTCACTCCTGATAGGAGACCAGGCGCGCGAACCAGCCCAGCGCCTGGTCGAGCGCCATGCCGATGAGGCCGATCGACAGGATCGCGGTGAGAATGCTGCTGATCGACAGGTTGTTCCACTCGTTCCACACGAAGTAGCCGATGCCGGTCCCGCCGACGAGCATCTCCGCCGCGACGATCACCAGCCACGCGATGCCGATCGAGATCCGCATGCCGGTCATGATGGTCGGCGCCGCCGCCGGAAGGATGACGCGAAAGGCGCGGCGGAACGGGCCGACTTCGAGCGTGCGCGCGACGTTCAGCCACTCGCGGCGCACCGAGGCCACGCCGAACGCGGTGTTGATCAGCATGGGCCAGATCGAGCAGATGCAGATCACGAAGATCGACGAGATCGAGCTGTCCTTGATCGTGTAGAGCGCCAGCGGCATCCAGGCGAGCGGCGAGATCGGCTTCAGCACCTGGATGAACGGATTGAGGGCGCCGTAAACCAGCGGCGACATGCCGATCAGGAAGCCCAGCGGAATCGCGATCGCCGCCGCCAGAAAATACCCCGTCATCACGCGTGCGATGGAATAGGCGAGCTGGATGCCGATCCCCATGTCGTTGGTGCCGCGGATGTAGAACGGGTCGGAGATCTGGCTCCACAGCTTCGCGCCCACATCCGCCGGGGAGGGGAACGGCGTCTTCTGGCCGATAGCGGCGGCGGCGCCGACCAGCTTCGCGTATTCGGGATCGACCGCCGGGCCGGCGCTGCCGCCGCCCGAGCTGGAGGCGACCTGCCACGCGCCCAGGAACAGGACGAACAGGCAGATCGCCAGCAGCGCTGAGGGCAGGGCTGACGATCTCATGGGTCAGGCGCGGCGGATCTTGAAGCTTGCCACGTACTCGTCGGGCTTCGCCGGGTCGAACTCCTTGCCCATGATCACGTGCTTCTTCGAGGTGGCGGTGGGCGGTGTCAGCCCGACCTCGCGCATCAGCTTGGCCGCATCGGTGGCGAGAAACACCTGCTCGGCGACCTGCTGGTAGTTCACGTCGGTCTTGATCTGACCCCAGCGCTTCATCTGGGTGAGGATCCAGACGGCCATCGAATTCCACGGGAAGGGATCGAAATCGATGCGCTTCGGATCCTGCTTCACGTTGCCGAGACCGTCGGCGTAAGTGCCGGTCAGCACCTGCTCGACGACCGTCACCGGCTGGTTGAGGTAATTCTGATCGGCGATCGCCGCGGCGACTTCTTTGCGGTTCTCGGCCTTGGAAGCATACGCCGTCGCCTCGATGATAGATTTGAGGAGCGCGTGATACGTGTTGGGCATCGAGGTGACGAACTCGCGGCTGGCCGCGAAGGCGCAGCACGGATGCCCGTCCCAGATCCCTTTCGACAGCATGTGGATGAATCCGACGCCGTCGTAGACCGCACGCTGGTTGACCGGATCGGGGGCGAGGAAGCCGTCGATGTTGTCGGCGCGGAGATTGGCGACCATCTCCGGCGGCGGCACGGCGCGGATCTGGATGTCGGTGTCGGGATCGAGGCCGTGTTCGGCGACGTAATAGCGCAGCAGGTAGTTGTGCATCGAGTAGTCGAACGGGACGGCGAATTTGAACCCCTTCCACGCTTTCGGATCGTTCTTGTCCTTGTGCTTGGTCGCGAGCGTGATTGCCTGGCCGTTGATGTTTTCGACCGCCGGCATCGTGTAGGGGATCGGGTTGGACCCGGCGCCGAGCGAGATCGCGAGCGGCATCGGCGACAGCATGTGGGCCGCGTCATATTCCTTGTTCAGGGTCTTGTCGCGGATCACCGCCCAGCCGGCGGTGCGGACCACTTCGGCGTTCAGCCCGTTCTTCGCGTAGAAGCCCATCGGGTGGGCCATGATGATCGGTGTGGCGCAGGTGATCGGAATAAATCCGATCTTCAGATCTTTTTTCTCGAGCGCTCCCGGCGCCTGCGCCAGCGCTTCCCTGGCTGCAGCGAGAGGAAAGAATTGGGAGAGAGCGGCCAACGCGGTGCCGGAGCCGATCGTCTGCAGCAGGTTGCGCCGCGAGACGTCCTGGCCGAAGACGGCTTTGACCACCGCGGTCTCGGCCACCCGGGCCGCGGCGGCGTCGAGATCGGCGGAGATCGTCCGATCGTGCTCCGCCTGAGTGGCATGGCGCCCGCAGACGCACCGCCGGTCGAGCGTTGTCGACGGATCGAATGGATTTTGGAATGCTGAAGCCATGCCTCTTCCTCCTGCCGCGAGCCGCCTGTATGGCCAAGTCAGCAAAGCCTGTGCCATGGGGCGCCGGGTGCCGGCGCCGGGCCGGAGGAGCAAAAGCCCGTTATTTCGGCAAAAAATGCCGCACGCTCAAAAAACGGGCGGACTTGCTCGCCAACCGGGCACTGGCGAGCAGATTCCTGTCGAAAGGCGTCCCGAAATCCGTTTTAATGATTCGGCCTGAAAGTCGCCGTAATTGGGGGGCTCCCGTGATCCGAACCTTGTCGGCGCTAACCGCCGCCACGCTGGCTGTGGCACCGGTCGCGGAGGCGTATGCCGCGTCCTGCTATAGTCCGGCCGAGACCACCGCGGTCCATGTGCGGATGCTCCAGTCGGAGCTCATGGTCGCGGCCCTGGCCTGCCGTGACAGCAATCCCGAGCTCGGCATGGTCGCCCAGTACAACGACTTCGTGCGGCGGCTGAGCGACCGGCTGGTCAGCCATTCGAAGGTCCTGCAGGCGCATTTCCAAAAAGCCTTCGGCTCCGACGGCATGCGCCGGCTCGAAGCGTTTGTGACGGCGCTGGCGAACGACGCCTCCAAACGCAGCATGACGTCGGCCAGCTATTGTCAGAGTGCCTCCGTGTTGTTCCACGACGTCTCGATGCTGGAGCGCCCCGATCTCGAACGTTTCTCGACGACCCATGCGGCCGAGGTCGCGATGCCGCTGCCGACCTGCGCCTCCGGCGAACACCGGCAGGCGGCCAGCGAATAGTTCGGCTTGAAACGAAAAGGGGCGCTTCTTGCGAAGCGCCCCTGAGTAACACCGACTGTCGGCTTTATTGGAGAAGGATCTCCACCCGCCGGTTCTGCGGTTCGCGCACGCCGTCCGGCGTCGGGACCAGGGGCTCGGTCTCGCCCTTGCCGATGACGACGATCTGATTCTCCGGAATGCCCTGCCGCACGAGTGACGCCTTGACGGCGTTCGCGCGACGGATCGACAGCGCCATGTTGTAGCGGTCGGGCCCAGCCCGGTCGGCGTGGCCGGTCGCCTGGATGCGGCTGACGTTGCCTTCCTTGGCGTTGGTCGCGGCCTGCTGAATGATGCGCTGCGCTTCCGGGGTGACGTCCGATTTGTCGAAATCGAAGAACACCAGATAGGAGCGCTGGATCTGGCGCGGCGCCTGCACCGGCGCGGCGGGCGCCGGCGGCGGAGGCGGCGTCACGGCGGCGGCCGGCATCGGCCGAGGCGGCGCGCCGAATTCCCAGCGCAGCCCGAGCAGCACCGTGTGATTGGTGTAGCGCGTGTCGACCTTGCCGCCGGTGGTCGTCTTCAAGTCGGGATCGACGGCGCCGAGGAAGCGATAGCTGGCGTCGAGCTTGAGATTATCGGTGATCGCGTAGCTGAGACCGCCGATCGCCTGATAGGCGAGGTCGTTTTGCGAGTCCGAGATTCTCGTGGTCGAGCCGGGGACCGTGACGCTGCGTGCCGCCACGTTCGCCAGACCGATACCGCCGCCGAAATAGGGCGTCACGGGCCAGCCGAGCGCCAGGTCGTAGAGGCCGTTCAGCATGAACGTGTACGAGCGATACGCTCCCGACGCGGCACCTGTCGACGCCTTGTCGACATCGTTGTGGCGATAGCCGAGCTCGCCTTCGATGCGGACACCGTTGCCGAGGCCGTAACCGACCGAAGCAGCGCCGGCGATCCCCGTATTGAAACGGTACTCGGTGTCGATGCCGGACCCACTCGTCTTCGCCTTGTTGGTGAAGTTCGGGCCGACGGCGAGACCGACATACGGGCCGGTGGTGTATTGAGTGGCGGTCTGGGCAGATGCTGGAGCTGGGCACAGCGCGCAGACAGCGGACGCGACCATCGCGCCGGCGAGGACAGACTTCATGCTTGTCATTCACAACCCCTGTTAGAGCGGCAGCCGCGATTGCCCGACACGGCGTCCGCTCTGTTTTTTAATACTTTCTTGCAGCGTAATACAGGGGTTGGCGGTATTTTCGGGCACACTGTTGTATTTGTGCCACGCCAAGGGGCGACCGGGAAGCCAAGCAGACGGGCGTTGCGGTGCCACTTTCCCGTGATGCGGTTCAACTGCTATCTGATTGTGGTTACAGCCCAGCTTGGACATACCCCGATGACGGCTCCTCGCGCCTCGACCGCGCTTTCGCGCTTTACGGTTCTCGACCTGGCCCGGGTCCGCTCGGGACCGACGGCGGTTCGCCAACTCGCCGACTGGGGGGCCAACGTCATCAAGATCGAAATGCCGCCGGGCCTCGAAGACGGCGAGGGACCGGGCGGGCCGCGCGAGGACTCGGACTTCCAGAATCTGCAGCGCAACAAACGGGGGATGACGCTCAACCTCAAGCATCCCGAAGGTGTCGCGATCCTGAAGCGCCTGGCCGAGCGCGCCGATGTGGTGGTCGAGAACTTCCGTCCCGACGTGAAGGATCGGCTGGGCATCGGCTATGAGGCGCTGTCCGCCGTCAACCCGCGGCTGGTCTATGCCAGTATTTCCGGCTTCGGCCAGGACGGGCCCTACCGGTCGCGTCCCGGCTTCGACCAGATCGCGCAGGGGATGGGCGGCTTGATGTCGATCACCGGCCTGCCGGGCCAGGGGCCCGTGCGGGTGGGCATTCCGATCGCCGATCTCACCGCCGGGATTTTCTGCGCGTACGGAATTCTGGTAGCGCTGCTCGAGCGCGAGACGTCGGGCCGCGGCCAGTGGCTGCACACCTCGCTTTTGCAGGCGCAGATCTTCATGCTCGATTTCCAGGCCTCGCGATGGCTGATGAAGGGCGAGGTCCCCAAACAGGCCGGCAATAATCACCCGACCAGCATCCCGACCGGCGTCTTCAAGACCAGGGACGGCCACATCAACCTCGCGGTCACCGGACAGAAGATCTGGGAGAGGTTCTGTCAGGCGGTGGGCATGCCCGACTGGATCAAAAATCCCAACTACGCGACCGGCGCGGTGCGCTCGAAGAACCGCGACGCGCTGAACGCCGATATCGAGCGTGAGATCCAGAAACAACCGAGCCAGACCTGGATCGAGCGCTTCAACGAAGCCGGCGTTCCGGCGGGGCCGATCTATTCCGTCGATCAGGTTTTTGGCGACCCCCAGGTGCGGCATCTCGGCGTCGCCCAGGGCCTCGAAAAGTCGGGCAAGGGCCGGGTCGACTATGTCGGACAGCCGGTGGTGCTGACGCGCACGCCGAGCCGGGTCGCGGCACACCCGCCGGGCCTGGGCCAACATACGGATGAGGTGCTGGGCGAGCTCGGGTTCGACGCGGCGAGCATCGCGAAGCTGCGGGCGGAAAAAGTCGTCTAAGCGCCTGGAAAATCGCCGATAGGGAGAGTGGCATGCCTACCGACAAGATGATCGCGAAGAAGGACGGCGGGATCGGCTGGATGATCTTCAACAATCCCGAGCGCCACAATGCGGTGTCGCTCGAGATGTGGACGGCGGCTGGCGAGATCGTCGAGAAATTCGCGGCCGATCCGGAGGTCCGGGTCCTGGTCGTGACCGGTGCCGGCAGCAAGGCCTTCATCTCCGGCGCCGATATCTCGCAGTTCGAAAAGGTCCGCGCCTCGGAAGCGGACTTCGCGCGCTACAACACGACCACGCACGCCGCGTTCGAGGGGCTGGCGCGTTTTCAGAAGCCGACCATCGCCATGATCCGCGGATATTGCATCGGCGGGGGCCTGGCGTTGGCGGTGTGCTGCGACCTCAGGATCTGCACGGAGGGCTCCAAGTTCGGCATTCCCGCGGCGAAGCTCGGCCTTGGCTACGGATTCCCCGGCGTCAAGCGGCTGGTGGATGTGGTCGGGCCGTCCTTCGCACAGGAGATCTTCTTCACGGCGCGGCAATTCGACGCACGCGACGCCCAGGTCATGGGGCTGGTCAACCGGGTGGTGCCGGACGGCGAGTTGGAGGGCTACGTGAAGGACTACGCCGCGATGATCGCCGCCAACGCGCCGCTGACCGTCGGGTCGATCAAGCGCATCGTCGGCGAGATCCTGAAGGATCCGGCCGAGCGCGATCTTGCCGCGTGCGAGCGCCTCGTCCGGGAATGCAACGCGAGCCGCGATTACATCGAAGGCCGCACGGCGTTCATGGAAAAGCGAAAGCCGGTGTTCAGCGGCCGCTGATCCGCCGTCAGAACGTCACCGAGAGCACGATCGAGCCCAGATAGTCCGGGTGGTGCTGGCCGTAGAATTCCTTGGTGCGGACGGCCTGGGTGTAGGTCAGTCGCGCGTGCGCGAAGAGCAACTCCAGGCCGCCCTGCAGATCGCCGACGAGCGGCCGCTTCGAAACCGACTGGCTGTTCGCGAAGGAATTGCCGTCGAGGAAGATGTTTCGCCCGACGGCGCGGCCGTCGAAGCCGGCGAACATGTACCAGCCGAAGATCTCCGGCGCGTAGAAGAAATCCGAGCCCGGCACGGCGGGGTCGATGCGCGGCGGGCCAAAGTCCGCGTGCAGCCCCTGGCCGATGCGGAGCGTCGCGCCGGCGCCGGCATAGGTGAATACGTTGCCGAGGGCGCCGACGGCGTGCGGCACGACGTCGACCCCGACAACGTCCGGCGCATCCTCGATCAGCGTGGCGCGCCACAGCCGCTCGGCCTTGAGCACGAGGCCAGGCTCGTTCTTGATCTGGTTGTTCCAGCCATTTGCCTGGTTCACGCCGATGACCGCGTGCCAGTGGTTTTGCGCCTGCTCGCCCAGTGCTGCCGGTCCGACGACGCCGAGATCCAGTTCGAGCGTGTCGAGACGGTCGGGCGTCTCGGTCTGCAGCTTGAGCCCGCCGTAAAGCCACGCGGCGTAGGGGCGGTCGTTGAGGATGGGCGTGCGCGTCGCTTTATCCTCCGGGGTGAACATGCTCTGGCCCACCGTCCAGCCGATCCGCCGATGAGCATTGTCGGCCAGCAGCGGCAGCACGTCGTCCAGCGAGTTGGCCCAGCCCGGAACGTCCTCGTCGGCCGACATCCAGCCCAGGCGCAGGCCGTTCGTGTAATGCCGGTCCCGGTTGTTAATCGCGTAAAGATCGTTCTCGGTGATGACGGTGAACACGCCGTTCGGATTGCGCGCGGGCACCGGCTTGGCCGGCGTCTCGTCAACGGCCCGCGCGGGAAGGGCGTGACACAGAACCAGGGCGGCGAGGAGGAGGCGGAGGGCGATGGTCGGCGGTGTCATGATCAATGGGGTAGTGCGGCGAGGTGCTGCCGGTCATGGTAGGTTGTGACCGAGCAGTAGGTCAAAACGAGGGCACAGTATAATGGACGCGGCTTTGGCGGCGGGGTCGTTGCGCAAGGATGTGCGGGTTGTCGGGCTGATCAGCAGCGCTCATTTCTTCAGCCATTTCTACCAGCTGGTTCTGCCCCCGCTGTTTCCGCTTCTCAAGGAGGAATTCGGGGTCAGCTACGCCGCCCTCGGCGCCCTCACGGGATTGTTTTTCATCGCCTCGGGGTGTGCCCAGGCGCCGGCCGGATTTCTTGTCGACCGTTTCGGGGCGCGTGCGGTCCTGCTGAGCGGCCTTGCGCTCTTGTCGGGCTGCATCGCGCTCGGCGGGTTTGCGCAGACTTACTGGATATTGATCCCGATCGCGCTCGCCGCCGGCTTGGGCAACTCGGTGTTTCACCCCTCCGACTACGCCATCCTGAATGCCTCCATATATCCGACCCGGCTGGGCCGGGCGTTCGGGGTGCACGGGATCATGGGAAGCATCGGCTGGGCGGCGGCTCCGCCGACCGTCATAGCACTCGCGGCACTGCTCGGCTGGCGCAGTGCGCTGGTCGCCGTGGGCGTCGCGGGGCTCGCCATGACCGCTTTCCTCGCCACGCAGCGCGACGCCATGGCCGACCATCGCCGGCCAACCGGGGCAGGGCGGCCGGCGTCCCGGCTGACGGACGATCTGCGGCTGTTCGTGGCGCCGCCCATCGTGCTCATCTTTGCGTTCTTCGTGCTGAGCTCGATGGCGCTGATCGGCGTGCAGAACTTCGTGCCGCCGGCGCTGATGGAGGTGCAGCACCTGCCACTCGGGCTTGCGACCAGTTCGCTCACGGCATTTTTGCTGGCCACCGCCGTCGGCACGCTGTTCGGCGGCTACCTGGCCGATCACACGCGCCGGCGCGATGTCGTGCTGGCGTCGGGCCTGCTGCTCTCGGGCGTTTTCCTGCTCGCGGTCGCGATCGACGATCTCCCGGCAGGTCTGATCATGGCCGCCCTCGTCGCCTCGGGTATCGCTCTCGGCAGTGTCGGTCCATCGCGCGACATGGTGATCCGCGAGGCGGCCGCGATCGGGTCGGCGGGGAAGGTGTACGGGTTTGTCTATTCCGGTCTCGACCTGGGTGCGGCGGTGGCGCCGCCGCTCTTCGGCTGGCTGATGGATAGTGGAGCGCCGCGGCTGATCTTCGTGGCGGTCGCCGCGATGATGGTGTTGTCGATCGCGACCGTGACCCAGCTTCGCCGCGCGCCGCCGGCGGCGGCAGCGGTCCCCGAATAATACGATCCATCGGGGAAAAAAAGAGGCCCGGACGTTGCCGTCCGGGCCTTGGTTTAGCCCGCCCCTTTCGGGGCGGTGTTGGTCGTATTTGTGCCGGTCGACGCGTTGCCCGTCGTCGCCGAACTAGCGAAACAAGGACAGCAGGATCTGGGGTCTCGCGTTCGCGATCCCCAGAGCCTGCACGCCCAACTGCTGCTGCACCTGAAGCGCCTGCAGCTTCGCGCTCTCCTGGGCCAGGTTCGCGTCGACGAGCGAGCCGAGACCCTGGGTCACGGCGTTCGACAGCGTCTGCGTGAACGTGGTGAGGAAGTTCACCGAGTTCTGGCTGGAACCCAGTGTGCCGAGTGCCGTACCCGTCACCAGCTGCTGGGCCGTGACCGCGGTCAACAGCGCCAGGGCTGCCGCCGTGGTCCCGACACCGCTGGACAGCGCCGCCGACACGCCCGACAAGCCCGAGGCGTTGGTGATCGTCAGCTGACCGCCCGAGATCGTCGAGGTGATGGTGACGCTCGCAGCGCCCGCCGACAGCAGGTTCAGACCGTTGTAGATCGAGTTGCTGATGAAGGTGTTGAGCTGTGCCAGCTGGGCGGTGAAGTTGGCTGACAGGATCGACTGCTGGCTGGCGGTGTTGGACGGGTTCGAGGCGGAGATCGCCGTCGTGTTGATCTGCGCCAAGAGGTTGGACACCGAGGTGGCACCCGCGATGGCCACGGAAAGAATACCCGTGGCGCTCGAGAGGCTCTGCTGGACCGCCGAAAACGCCTGCAGATTGGTCCGCAGGCCCTGCGCGATGGCAAAGTTCGCCGCGTCGTCGACCGGGTTGTTGATCCGAAAGCCCGTCGAGATGCGGTTCTGAGTGCTGTTGAGGTTGTACTGGGTCTGCTGAAGATTCTGGAGCGCAACCTGCGCGCCAACGTTCGTGTTGACCGAAGTCATCCGGGTTCTCCTATTTCTAGGTTTTAGGCAGCCTTCTGGCTGCCTAACGGACCGAGAGATTTCTGACGTCTCTTCGGTCCTCGCCGGCCTTTTTGGCCGTGCGGTGTCCCAAGCCTATCCAAGGGCGCTGCACGGTGTCAATTATGCAGTATCGTTAACGCCTTAAGATAGCGTGCTTTTTTCGCATCTCCGGTAGGTTCGGGTTAATTGGTTAAGGCGGCTTTAGAGCAGCCGAATCAATCGCGTACAAGGGCGGTTCGGGGCCGCGCTTAAGAAAAAGGGCCCGGCTAGGCGCCCGGGCCCTCAAAGATAACGTCGATGTGAGGCAGGCGGCGGCGCGCTTGCGCCGCCGCCTGCGCCGGAGTCGATTACCGGAAGAGACCGAGCAGGATCTGCGGCCGCGCGTTGGCGATGCCGAGCGCCTGAACGCCGAGCTGCTGCTGCACCTGCAGCGACTGCAGCTTGGCACTTTCC
>WNFI01163782.1_pt1 | contig 69349 bp, 64 predicted proteins | sample 5400471 | NCBI WGS metagenome assembly WNFI01 (sample SAMN13153348, study PRJNA577476) | soil metagenome | isolation source: 100 cm saprolite on Douglas fir-dominated hillslope | place: USA:California | collected 2013-09-17 | reverse complement strand
GACGATCAATTCGGCAGTGCAGGCCGCGATCAGGAGATTGATCGTGGTGCGGGAGTTCATCGCTTCCACTTTGCCCGTCAACGTCACCAGATCAACCTTACAGACGCCGGTCCCGTCTTTCGCACCCTGTCTTCTGTTGCCGTCCTCTGGGCGCTGGCTCTTCCGCGACAAGCTCGCCGGCCGCCTCAAGCCCCCGGCCCAACCGACGACCTGAGCTACTTGCCCGGCGTCTGGTGCACGCCGCCCGAGGCGGTGAAGGTGAACGACAGGTCGAATTGTGCTTCGATGTTTTCACTGCTCGCCACCCGGTTGTAGGTCGCCTGCGCCGATTGCACGGTTTCCACGTGCTCGATCCGGGCTGGTCGAAAACGCCATTGCTTCAGCGCCACCCGCACCGCCTCCAGGAAATCGTCCGCAAAAGGCCCCGGTGTGCTGATTGCGACCATGCTCGGCACGACCTCCGAGACTCGTCCGTTGACATCCACCGTCACCTTTACTCCGACCGTTGCCCAGCCTGCCTTGGCCTTCAACGCCCGGGGTGGATACACTGGCGTGGCTAGTGGCTCAATCGGCCGCGCCTCCCGGAATTGATCCGTGAACTTCGATTCCTTGGCTGACGCCGTCGCGCCGGCCTTAGGCGGCGGAGCGGCCGGCGGCTCGACAAAGACCACCGAACTCCTGCCTGTTAGCGCCGGCATCTGTCGGCATCCTGCGGTCACCGCCATAAGCAATGTTCCAACTAGGAATTTCCTCACAGTCACGCAGCATATCACCTCAACTCATACTTTCACGCATTATCTGACTCGACCTTCGCCGCCCACGCTGCGGGCTTGCCTCGCCTATCTGTCCTCTGTTCTCTGCTTGCCTCGCCGTAGCTCACCCCGAGCGTAGGCGGGATCCCCATGGCTGTTGCGCAAACCTCCTTGCTCAGTCCGGCGCAGCGCAAGCTGGTCGGCTTCGCGCTTTCGGCCGCCGCCTTCGCCGGCATGGGCTGGTTGCTCTACCTGCTCCTGGCCGGGGTGTCCCGGTTCATCAGCACGTTCTCCAGTGTCATCTGGCCGCTGGCGGTGGCTGCCATCCTCGCCCTCGTCCTCCGGAAGTGCGGTTGAAAATCCGCCGGCTGTCCGCCGTGGTGTTGCTTTACGGCCTCTTCCTGCTGGTGATCGCGGCGCTGATTTTCACCTTCGCGCCCGCGGTCATTTCCCAGATCCTCGACTTCATCGCCTACCTGCCGGTCCTGTGGCAGAATACGGTCACCTGGGCCGAACTGCACTTCCCCGACTGGCTCACCATCGCCCGCCGCCACCTCGACAACCCTGCGATCAAGAGCATCCTCGACGGGCTGACCCAGCAAGCGCAGGACCTCGCCGGGCATCTGACGCCTTCGTGGAAGGCAGCCGAGGCCGGCCTGTTTGGCTTCTTCGGCTTCGTGGCGTCCCTGGCGGTCACGCCGGTCTACCTGTTCTTCTTCCTGCTCTCGAATGGCGACCCGACCAAGTCCCTCGCCGGGCACCTGCCTTTCCTGAAGGAGGAGCATCGCGACGACGTGCTGTATCTCGTTCGCGAGTTTCTCGGCATCCTCGTCGCCTTCTTCCGTGGGCAGCTGTTGATCGGGTTGATCATGGGCGTGCTCTACGCCACCGGGTTCTCGATCGCCGGACTCAAGTTCGGTCTCGCGATCGGCCTGCTGACCGGGCTGCTCAACATCGTCCCTTATCTCGGCAGCATCCTCGGTCTGAGTGTCGCTCTGCCGCTCGCCTTCCTGCAACCCGACGGCGGTCTCCCGCTGGTCGGAGTCTGCCTCGCGGTTTTCGGCGCCGTGCAAGCCATTGAGGGCTGGTTCCTGACGCCGCGCATCATGGGCCGGCAGACCGGGCTGCACCCGGTGGCGATCATCGTCGCGGTGTTTTTCTGGGGCAAGGCGCTCGGCGGCGTGCTGGGCATGATGCTCGCCGTGCCCCTGACGGCCTTCTTCGTGACCGCCTGGCGCTTTGTCCGCCGGAAATATTTCAACGCCACCTGAGGGCCGCAAGCATCAGGCAATAAGCCATGGGCTTCTGCGTTGCGGACTCCGCTCCCTTGCCTTGAGCCTGCAGCTTATCGCTTAAAGCTTATAGCCACACGATGCCCTGGGAAGTCCGCTACCAAGAGGGAGTCTGCCTGCCGCAGATCGGCTGGTGGCTGGACGCCCGCCGCTCACAACTCCGCTCCTTCGTCTCGCATGCGCATTCCGACCACATCGCGTCGCACCGGGAGATTCTCGCCACCCGCGCCACGGCCGGCTTGATGCGGCTGCGGCTGCCAGGCAAGCGGCAGGAAACCATCCTCGAATACCACCAGCCGTGGACGGCGGAGTTCGGCTGCGAGGTGCGGCTTCATCCGGCCGGGCACATTCTTGGCTCGGCGATGCTGCACGCGACCACCGAGCACGGCACGCTGCTCTACACCGGCGATTTCAAACTGCGCCCCAGCCCTGCGGCTGAACCCTGCGTTGCGCCGCGCGCGGACGTGCTCATCATGGAGACCACTTTCGGACTGCCGCGCTATGTTTTCCCGCCGCAGGCTGAGATTGAGCGCGGCATAATTGAATTCTGCCGGCAAGCCCTCGCGGATCGGGTGACCCCGGTGTTCTTCGCCTACAGTCTGGGCAAAACGCAGGAGTTGCTGCAAATCGTCGGTGGCGCCGGGTTGCCGGTCATGCTGCATGCGCACGCCTTCAAGCTGACCAGGCGCTATGCGGAGCTGGGCATGAAGCTGCCGCCCTATGCCCTGCTCAACCCGCAGGCCTACGCGGGGCACGTCATCATCACCCCGCCCATGTCGGGACATGAGGAACCGCTGAATTTAATCCACCCGAAGCGCACCGCCGTCGCCACCGGCTGGGCCATGGACAGCGGCGCGATCTACCGGAACGGCTGCGACGCGGCATTCCCGCTGTCCGATCATGCGGACTTCCCCGACCTTCTGGCCTTCGTGGACCAGGTGCAGCCCAAGCTCGTCTACACCCTGCACGGTTTCGCCAAGGAGTTCGCTACCACGCTGCGCGCCCGCGGCGTCGAGGCGTGGGCCATCGGCCAGCAGAACCAGATGGATCTGTCGTTGAGTTGAGGTAGGGCGCGACCGCTGGGCGCGCCGCGATTCACGGACGGCCCAGCGGTCCGTCCCTACCTTCCGACTAACTCTCGACCTGCACCGCACTTTCGCCCATTGATGGGGTCATGCCTACAGTGAAAAGACTCCTGCTTCTCTGCCTGCCCTGCGTCGCCGGCGCCGCGCCGTTCACGGCGTTTCGCGACGGCGAGGTTTTCACCTATCGCGTCGGCTTCGCGATCTTCAGCCATGCCGGCGACATCATCATCGCCGCGCACGACCAGAAGCTGAACGACGCCACCGTGATGAGCGTGACCACCGACACCAAGTCGCGCGGCATTGTCCGCGGACTCTATGCCTTCGACAACAAGGCCGAGGTGGTGATCGAGAAGAAGTCCGGCCGGATGCTCAGCGTGAAGGAAAGCGGCGCCGATCCCAAGCGCGCCACCGACACCGAAATCAGCTTCGACTACGCCACCCGCACCGCCAAATTCACCGACCGCGTGCGCACCGAGCGATCGGAAACTGTTCCGATCCCCGACGGCAACCCCGTCGACCTCATCAGCGCGCTGGTGCAGACCCGCGACTGGAAGTTGAAACCCGGGGAAAAACGCGACCTGCTCGTGCAATTCGGCAGCGACTTCTATCCGCTGACCATCAGGGCCGAGGGTTACGAGGAGGTGCACACGCCGCTCGGCACCTTCAACACCCTGCTGCTGGTGCCGCTAATGGAGAAAGAGCCCAAGGGCATGTTCAAGAAGGGCGGCCAGATCAAAGTATGGATCTCACAGGACGCGAGCAGCCTGCCCGTCAAGATGCAGCTCAAGCTGAACTTCGGCTCCGCCACCCTGCTGCTCAGCGATTATAAGTCGGCGGCGAGTCCGGCCAAGCCGGCGGCGGCGAAATAAAACCGCCACGGCTTCCCCGCCCACACCGGCCCGGCATAGTCCACGCCGATCCGCGGACCGGACTTGATGAGGCGACGCGGCACGGCGAACCCATCGTCCTCGAGCCACAGGCCTGATTTCCGTCCGGCCGCCGCGCCGTTCTGACTCCGGTCGATTTGCAGGCGCTTGGTCAGCCGGCCCGGGCCCGCGATGCCGGCCACGCCGCGGATCAACACGGCCGCGGGATAACCGGCCGGCCCGGTGACCAGGTTGAGCATCTCGTGCACCCCGTAGCACAGGTAAACATACCAGACGCCGCCGGGTTGATACATGACCGCGGTCCGCTTGGTGCGACCCTTGCAGGCATGGCAGGCGAGGTCGCGCTCGCCGTCGTAGGCCTCCACCTCGGTGAGGCGGTGCCGCGCCACCGTGCCATCCGCGAGCCGGCGCACCAGCACCTTGCCCAACAGGCTGCGGGCCAGCGCGACCGTTTTACGGGTCTGCAGCGATTTGGCTTTAAGGATGCGCGCCATGGCTTGATATCGCCGGGAGCCAGCCATGAACGCAACCCCGACCAGCCGGACACCGTATCAGCAGAGCGAGGTGCTCCGGCGCGGCCTCCGGGCCAGCACGATCGAGGGCGTGCTGGCCACGCCCATCGTGACGATGACGCTGCCGGTGAATATTTTCATGACGGCACTGGTGGCGAAGGGCTTCCCTTTGTCCAAGCCCGCCATCGGCGGCATCAGCTCGATGCCTTTCGCCTGCAACTTCCTGCAGGTGTTCATCACGCCGCTGGTCACGCGCTGGCTGCCCACCAAGCCGACGGCCATGGTCGCGGCGGCCCTGCACACCGCCTGCTGGGCGTGGCTCGCCCTGATGCTGCCCTCGCTTTCACTGACCGATTCCGTGGCGACCGGCCGGTTCCTGCTGCTCTGGGTGTTTGTCGCCTCGCTGTTCAGCGCGGTGCTCAGCGTGGTCTGGAACGGCTGGATGCACGGCCTCGTGCCGGCCCGGCTGCGCGGCCGGTATTTCAGTCAGCGCAACCGCATCGGCCAGGGCGCGACCCTCGTCTTTGTGCTGAGCACCGGCTGCGCCCTCGCGTGGGGCGACTACTCGGCCCGCACCTTCCAGGCGATCATCTGGGTCGCCTGCCTCTGCCGGGTCGGCTCGCTCTATTATTTCTGGCTGATGCCCGACCGCCGGCCAGCCAGCCCGGAGCCGCCGGTTCGGACTCCCCTGCTGACCCAGTTGAACGTGGTGCGGCGTTCGCCCTCGCTGCTGCTGTTCATCGCGTTCGGCGCGGTGTGGTCGTTCGCCGCGAACTGCTTCGGCCCGTTCTATCATGTGTTCCTGTTCGAGCAGCTGAATTTCTCCGGCGTGCAGGTCGGCATCCTGGCCACGCTGGTGGCGCTGGGCGGCATCGTGTCGCTGCCGGTGTGGGGCGGCCTGATCGACCGCTACGGCAACAAGGCCTGCATGGCGGTGGCGCTGGGGCTGTGGCAGGCGCAGAATTTTCTCTGGTGCATCATCACCCCCGCCAACAGCGCCATCCTTTACGGCATATGGTTCTGGGGCGGCGGTCTGAGCGCCGGATTCATTCTCGGACAGTTCACCATCCTCCTGAAATTAATCCCCCCGGAGGCGCGCAATCTGGCGCTCGGCCTGAATCTCGCCGTGACTTCCGCGGTGGCGGCCATTTCGCCGGTGCTGGGCGGCGGGGTGCTCGGCTGGATGCTGGGCCGGGGTTATGCCTCGCTCGATGTCTATCACGCCGTCTTTCTGGTGCAGCCGGTGGTGGGTTTGCTCGGCTGTATCTTGTTGCTGCGCATAAAGGAGCCTGCCTCCAGCCCCCTGTCGACGGTGGTCGGCGCGATGCGCAACATCCGCACGCTCAGCGGCGTGCTCGGCCTGAGTTTTTTCGTCAATTATCTCTTTGTGAAGCCTTCCGCCGGCAATTCCCGCCTGTTCAGGAAATAATCCTTGATTACCCCCACCCAACACCCCTTATTTCGCCCCTTTGAACTTATGAAAGCCACTATCAAAACCCAGGGGAAGCAGTTCTCGGTCAGCGAGGGCGACATCCTCATCGTGGACCGCTATCCGAAGACGGAAGCCGGCTCCACGGTCGAGATCAACGAGGTCCTCGCCGCCGGCGAAGGGGCCAGTTTCAAGGTCGGCACCCCCTTCCTCGCCGGCGCCTCGGTCAAGGCCAAGGTTTTGGAAAACAAGCGCGGCAAGAAGGTCATCGTTTTCAAGAAAAAGAAGCGCAAGGGTTACGAGCGCAAACGCGGCCACCGCCAGGAGCTGTCCGTCATCAAAATCGAATCCATCACCGCTTAAGGAACCACCGCCATGGCACATAAAACAGGTCAGAAATCCTCCAGCAACGGCCGCGACAGCCAGTCCAAGCGGCTCGGCATCAAATTGTATGGTGGCCAGAAGGTCCTCGCCGGCGGCATCATCGTCCGCCAGCGCGGCTCCAAGCACCACCCCGGCAAGGGCGTGGGCGTCGGCCGCGATTGGACGCTCTTCGCGCTGCGCGACGGCACCGTCGAGTTCGACAAAGCGCACCGCAAGGTGAACGTCGTCTGAGCGACACGCCCTCCGCTGATTTCAAGCGCACCAGCCGGTGCGCTTTTTTATTGTAGGAGCCTCCTGGCAGGCGATTCACTTCCCCCATGTCCGACCGACTGACAGAACTGCAGCGCCAGCGCGCCCTCGCCCAGGAGCAACTGGCCTGGCTCGATCGCGAGATTGCCCGGGAAAGCGGCCAAGCCCTGCCCGCTGCTTCCGCCCCGGAACGAGGCCCGGCAGCCACGCCGCGATCAGCCACGGCGGGTCGGGTTGCCGACGATGCCGCGGCCCGCGCCGCCGAGGAGATCCTCGCCCAATACCAGCAGCCGGGCCCGACCCTGGAGAAGAACGTCAAACGTGGCTGCTATATTTATTTCTTTCTGGCCCTCGTGGCGCTCGGTATCTTCGCCACGGGCGCCTATCTCCTCTACGTTAATTACAAGCGGTAGTGTTCACAGCGTCACGCGCTGGCCGAACTGGCTCCATGATTCCCACACCGACTCGGTGAAGTTCATGTATTCCACCCCGGTCTCGAAATTTGTCAGCTGCACGGGCTTGGCGTGGCGGATGCTGTTGATGAAGTCCTCCTCCACGCGCCAGGACCCGCGCTTGTCGGGGGCGATTTCCACCAGTTTCTCCACTTCGCCGGCCGCGGACAGCCAGAGTTCGTTCCGGGCCAGGTCCAGCCGCAGACCGCCCTTGTTGCCGTTCAGCCGGATCTCGCTGCGCGGCGGGGTCAGCTCGACCCCGCTGAAGTGACCTACGAGCCGGGCGCCGTTCGCGAAGTTGCCGAGCACGGTCACGCTTTCGGGAATCGTCGTCGGCCAGGGCACGCCCTCGTCGTCCTTGCGCTCCTTGGTGAAGATGGCCGCATCGGCCACCACGCCCGTCACGCCCTCCCCGAGCCAGCGCAGCACCATCTCGTAATAGATACCGAGGTAGAGCGTGTTCTTGCCGCTGAGCGTCATGTCCTGCCGCCAGCTCAATGGCAGCGAGCTGTCCGCCAGTCCGCCCGACGTGCTGGTCATGTGGGCCTCCCGCAAGGTTCCGATCGCCCCCTTCCGCAGCAAATCGCTGATGGTGGCATCGAAGGGCAGCGACATCGGGGCCGGCACGATCTGCGCCACGAGGTTGGTGCTCTGGCGCGATTCCGCGAGCATCATCTCCGCCTCGGCCAGGTTGCGGGCCATGCGGGCCTCGGTCAGCACGTGCTTGCCCGCCCGCAGCGCCGCCACCGCGAGCTTGCCGTGCAGGTTCGGCCAGGTGCCGATGCACACGGCGTCAATGTTGGGCGACTCGATGATCTCCTTCGCGCTGGCCGCGACGTAGGGGATGCCGAACTCGCGCGCCACTTTTTCGCCGGAGGCCTTGCTTCGGTTGCACACCACGGAGAGCTCGACGCCCGGAAGGGCCTTGAAACCGGGGATGTGCTTCGCCCGGGTATTCCCGCCGGCGCCGATGAAGCCGATGCGGACGGGCTTGCTCATGAGGCCGGGCCCTCGGGTCGGGCCAGCGATTCGAGCGACAGCTGCTTTTCTTCCGTCTCGTCCAACCCCATGTCGGCGTCGCTGGCCGTGCGGGGGGTGCTGGAGGTCTGCAGCCAGCTGTCGATCTGCCGCGGGGAGAGAACGTCCGAGGCCGGCAGGTCCTCGATCGACTTGAGGCCGACGAATTCCAGGAACGCCTCCGTCGTGCCGTATTGAATCGGCCGGCCGGGCAGGTCGGCGCGGCCGACGACATAGATGAGATCGCGTTCCAGCAGCTTGTTCAGGCCGGCCTCGGCCGAGACGCCGCGGATCTGCTCGATCTCGGCGCGCGTGACCGGCTGGCGGTAGGCGATCACCGCCATAGTCTCGAGGGAGGACGGACTCAGCCGCACCGGCGGCGGTTCGTTGCGCAGCAACCGCACCCAGCGGGCGAACCGCGGATGCGTCACCAGCCGCCAGCCGTTGTGCCCCTCGAGAAGCACGACCTCGCTGTCGGCCGCCTGCAATTCGAGCGAGATGGCCCCGATCGCCTCGCGGATTTGCACCGTGGTGACCAGCGTGGGCACGTCGCGGTAAAATTCATCGTCCTCGGCCGGCGACGGCAGCACCGCGTCGGCGGGCTCTTCCGGGACCGCCGCGGTCTCGGAACCAGGCTGCTTGTCAGCCGTAGGCCCGGCGGAGGCTGACTCGTGGAAACGGCTCAGCGCCGTCTGGATGTCTTTCACGGAAAGCGGGCCGCTCGAGGCGAACAGCATCACTTTCAACACACGTTTGAGATCAAAGGCCATGCTTTTGGCCCCAATGAATGCGCCCGCGCCCAACCCTAGCAATCCCGAAAAACTATGCCCGTTTTCGGGCTAGCCCCGGCCTGTTGCGCCCGTTACTTCTATTCGCCTATGACTTGGGACCGTTTCAAATCGCAATACTACACCCACCCGAAGCTCGGCCTCTCGCTTGACGTCAGCCGGGTGCCTTTCCCCGACGATTTTCCCGCCTCGATGGAGCCGAAGCTGAAGCAGGCCTTCGCCGACATGGCCGCGCTCGAGGCCGGCGCCATCGCCAACCCGGATGAAAACCGCATGGTCGGCCACTACTGGCTGCGCACGCCCGAGCTGGCGCCGACCGCCGAGCTGCGCACCGCCATCACCTCGACGCTCGACGCCATCGAGGATTTCACCGCCAAGGTGCACAAAGGCGGCATCACCGCGCCCGGCGGCGCCAGGTTCAAGGAGGTCCTCGTCATCGGCATCGGCGGCTCCGCGCTCGGGCCGCAGTTTGTCAGCCATGCCCTCGGCCGGCTCAAGGGCCGCGACAAGTTGCGCGTGTCCTTCTTCGACAACACCGACCCCGACGGCATGGACTACGTGCTGAAAGAGCTCGGCAGCCGGCTCAAGCAGACCCTGGTCATCGTCATTTCAAAGTCCGGCGGCACGGCGGAGACGCGCAACGGCATGCTCGAGGCGCAGGTGGCGTTCAAGGCCGCCGGGCTCGACCACGCCAGGCACTTCGTGGCTGTCACCGGCGAAGGCTCCAAGCTCGACCAGGTGGCGCAGAAGGAAGGCTGGCTCGCCCGCTTCCCGATGTGGGACTGGGTGGGCGGCCGCACCTCTGAGCTTTGCGCCGTGGGCCTGCTGCCCGCCGCGCTCCAGGGCATCAAGATCGACCAGATGCTCGCCGGAGCCGCCGCCATGGACGCGGTCACGCGCAAAAAATCCCTGCGCGACAACCCCGCCGCCCTGATGGCGCTCATGTGGTATTGGGCGACCGACGGCCGGGGCACGAAGGACATGGTTGTGCTGCCTTACAAGGACCGCCTGCTGCTTTTCTCGCGCTACCTGCAGCAGCTCGTCATGGAGTCGCTCGGCAAGGAACTCGATCTCGCCGGCCAGGTGGTCAATCAGGGCCTGGCGGTCTACGGCAACAAGGGCTCGACCGACCAGCACGCCTATGTCCAGCAGCTGCGCGAGGGCGTGAACAATTTTTTCGTCACCTTCATCGAGGTGCTCAGGGACCGCGCCGCCGGTTCCTCGCTCGAGGTCGAGCCGGGCGTCACCAGCGGCGATTTTCTGCAGGGCTTCCTGCTCGGCACCCGCGACGCGCTGACCGAGAAGCACCGCCACTCCCTCACCATCACGGTCAGCGAGGTCTCGCCCAAGACCATCGGCATGCTCATCGCCCTCTACGAGCGCACGGTCGGGCTCTACGCCTCGCTGGTGGGCATCAACGCCTACCACCAGCCGGGAGTCGAGGCTGGCAAGAAGGCCGCCGGCGGGGTCATCGCGCTCAAGCTCAAGATCGCCGCCGCCCTGCGCGCCGCACCGGGCACCGCGTTCACCGCGGAATCACTGGCCGCCAAGCTCGGCTCGCCGGACAAAACCGAACTCGTCTTCAAGGTGCTTGAGCACATGGCCGCCAACCCGGGCGGCAAAGTGATCAAGACCGCCGGCAAGCCCTGGCACGAGTCGACCTACGCTGCGCATGGTTGAACGCGGTGCCCGGCCCGGTGCATGGCCGAATGACAGTATCCGCTAGCGCCGGGGAACTTCCAAGCTGGCGCGGGTTCAAATCAGCGGTGTTCGTCCTCCGGGTTTTCCCTCGCCCAAGTCCTGCCCGCCACCCTGAAAGGACAGTTGCAGACCGGCGATTTTGTCGTATTCACCAATTAAACATGCCCAACCTTCGCAAAGCCCTCCTTGTGCTTTTGATGTCAGTTCTCGCGCTGGCCGGTTTCTCCGGCTGCGTGCCTCCGAAGCAGGACTCCTCGATTCCTTGGAGCCGTCCCGCCGACTGGGAAGGCCGCATCCCGGGTATGGGCAAGTAATCGCCGCCCCCGCGGCCCCGCCCCTGGCGACGTCATGACCACGCCTGCCGCCAACCCCTCGCTGACGCCGCAGCCCGGCCACCTCTATGTCGTGGCCACCCCCATCGGCAATCTCGCCGATCTCACCGAGCGGGCCCGCGCCATCCTCGGCACCGTGGATTTGATCGCCTGCGAGGACACCCGCACGACCGGCGCCATGCTGACCCGCTTTGGCCTGTCACGCGAACTCACCGCCTACCACGACCACAACGAGACCGAGGCCGCCGACCGGCTGGCCGAGCAAATTTCCCGGGGCAAATCAATCGCCGTGGTCAGCGATGCCGGCACGCCCGGTCTGAGCGATCCAGGCTTCCGCCTGGTGCGCGCCTGCCGTCGCCGCGGTCTGCCCGTGGTGCCGGTGCCCGGCCCGAGCGCACTGGTGGCGGTGCTGTCCGCGGCCGGCCTGCCGACCAATGGTTTTCTCTTTGTGGGCTTCCTTCCGCCCAAGTCCGCCGCGCGCCTCGCTTTTCTGGAAAAGCATTGCGACTTCGACTACACCCTCGCCCTCTACGAAAGCTGCCATCGCATCGAGAAGTTTGCCGCGGAGATTGTCAGCGTGCTCGGCCCCGACCGCGTCATCTGCATCGCCAAGGAAGTCACCAAGGTTCACGAGACCTTCCTCATCGGCCCGTCCGCCGATGTGCAGGCGCGGCTGGGCAAGCTGAGCCTGAAGGGCGAATTCGTGGTCCTGATCGCTCCGATTGACTTTACTCTTTGAACCACGGAGCACGCGGAGGAATACTTGAAATAATCTCTCTCTGTGTCCTCTGTGTCTCCGTGGTTAATTCACCAACAGTCGCCGTCATCGATATCGGCAGCAACTCGATCAAGGTGCTTGTCGCCACGCGCGGCCGGGCGGGTGAAGTGCGGGAGCTGAAGTCCAACACAATCGACGCCCGCATCAGCGCCGGCATCAGCAAGGCCAGGCCCCGGCTCAGCACCAGGGACATGGCGGCCGGGCTCGCCGCGATCAAGAAACTGCTGGCCGCGGCCGCCCCTTTTGCGCCGGTGAAGACCGTGCTGGTCGCCACCAGCGCCGTGCGCGACGCCGGCAACGGCGCGGATTTCCGCAAACGGGTCAAGGCCGCCACCGGCCACGCTATCCGCATCCTCACCGGTGACGAGGAGGCCAATTTCATCGGCCGCGGTCTGTTGTGCGATCCGGCCCTGGCGGGACTGCAAAACTTCTACGTCTTCGATCTCGGCGGCGGCAGCCTGGAATGCCTCCTCTTTCGTGACCGCAAGATCCACCAGTCCGCCAGCCTACCGCTGGGCTGCGTGCGGCTGACCGAGCGCTTCATCGGCGACGTGGCCGCTCCCCTTGCGGTGACCGAGTCCAACGCCCTCGCCCTGCATGTGCGTGACGAACTAAAGCGCAGCGGCTTCATCTTCCCGGTCATCGCCCCCGCCGCGGTCTTCGCCGGCGGCAGCATGACCACGGTCCGCCTCCTCCAGGCCGCCCGGCAGGGTGTGAAGCTGGAGGAGACACCGGCCATCATTCCCCTCGAAACGCTGGGCAGCCTGCTCGACGAACTGGCTCCGCTGACCCTGGCGCAGCGCAAGTCCATCCCGGGCATGCCGGCGGCCCGGGCGGACGTTTTCCCCGCCGCGCTCATCACGATGGTGGCCGTGGCCGACTACGCTCGCATCAAACGCTTCCATCACTCCCTGCACAATCTCCGCTGGGGCATCGCCGCCGAGACGCTGGATAAACTGTAGGTGGCGAGCTTGCTCGCCACGTTGCACGCCAGCGTGCGACCTACAATTTCCGCAGCGCCGTCAGCATCTTCTTGAAATCCGCCGGCAGCGGCGCGGTCAGGTCCATCGTCTTGCCGTTCACGGGATGCGAGAAAACGAGGTGCTCGGCGTGCAGCATGACGCGCGGCGGCACCGGCAAAGCGGGATTCTGCTTCCAGCCATAGGTGCTGTCGCCAAGCACGGGGTGCCCGAGTGATTTCAAATGCACCCGGATCTGGTGTGTCCGGCCGGTGTGAATCCGGCAGCGCACCAAGGCGGCCTGGGTGCCAAATTTCTTTTCGACCGTCCAGTCGGTGCGCGAAGGCCGGCCGCCCTCGCCGGTCGTCATCCGGTGCCGGTGCACGGGATGGCGGCTGATGCTCCGGTCGATGCTGCCGCTGTCCGTCTTGGGCACGCCGGACACGAGCGCCAGATATTCCTTCTTCAGTGTGCGCGAAGCGAACTGGTCGGCCAGTGCGCGATGGGCCGCGTCGTTTTTCGCCACCACGAGCAGTCCTGAGGTTTCTTTGTCCAGCCGGTGCACGATGCCTGGCCGCTCGACGCCGCCAATGCCGCTGAGCCCGCCGGCGCAATGTGCGAGCAGCGCGTGCACCATCGTGTCCTCACCCGTGCCCGTGCCCGGATGCACCACCATGCCCGCCGCCTTGTTGAGCACGATGAGGTGCTTGTCCTCGAAAATCACGTCCAGCGGAATGTCCACGGCCCTGAGTTCGGCTTGCGTCGTGGCGGGAAAGGAAAACTCCAACACCTGCCCCACGGACACCTCCTGGCTCTGCTCGATGACCTTGCCGTCCACTCTGACGAGCCCGGTTTCCATGGCGCGCTGGAAGGCGGCACGGCTGTGCTCCGGAAAGGCGTGGGCCAGCACCTTGTCGACCCGTTCGCGACGGATGCCCGGTGGAACTATGTAGGTGGTTAAAGCCTTCACTGGTGTGTCATTCTGAGCGCAGCGAAGAATCCATCTTCTGTTGCTGCCGTCAACCCGTGGATTCTTCGCTGCGCTCGGAATGACAGCCAATTCTCACTGGGCTGCCGAAAAGCCATCGAGCTGGTCGAGCCACGGCTTCTTCTGCGCTTCCGGCATGAGAGCCACCTCGAAGCCGTTGCGGACGAGCTGAACCAGCTCCTTTCGGGTGAAACCGCGCTGCTCGACCAGTGCGGTGTATTCGTCCGCCAGGGTGTTGCCAGAGGAGAGCGGGTCGTCGGTGCTGACGGTCACCTTCACGCCCGCGTCGACGAGCTGCCGGATCGGATGGTTGGCGAGCGTGACCCCGGGCATGAGTTTGTGGTTGCTGATGGGGCAGACATCGAGCGCAATGCCACGCCGCTTGATCTCTGCAATCAAGCCGGGATCCTCGACCGCCCGCACACCGTGTTCGATCTGCTGCGGCTTGAGCTCGTCGAGCACGCGGCGCACGAAATCCGCGCCCATCAACTCCCCGGCGTGCGCCTTGGTGTATTTGCCGGCCTTGCGCGCTTCCTCCCAGTAGGGCGCCGTCCAGGGCTCCAACGGAAAACCCTCCGTCCCGTGCAGGTCGATCCCGGCAAGTCCGGGCCAACCCAGGGCTTCGTGGAGCACGGGTTTCATCTTCGGGCCGGCGCCATTGTGATGGATGCCGATAAAAATTCTCACCTGCAGCCCCGCGGGCACGGCGGGCCGGATGGCGTCCAGCACCTCGCGGCCGTTGAGGCCGAGGAACTCGATGCAGCCGGAAGCAAAGCTGGTCTCGACGTATTTGATGTTCTGCGCGACGTGACGCGCAAACGTGACCTTCGCCGCCTCGTGGTAGCGCTCGGCCGAGGTGAACCACGCGAATGCCATGTCGAGGAGTTCCTTCTCGAAATGGGCGAAATCCCGGAACTTGAAATTGGGCGCCACGACGCCGGCGGGCGCTTGAACTCCGGCCAGACCTTCCGCAGCAGTTCCAACGACAGTGCGCCCTCGAAATGCAGATGCGTCTCCGTCTTGGGAAGCGCCTGGATGAAAGCGGGTGAAGACGAATTCATTTGGGCCACGGATTGCACCGATGGGCACGGATGTTTCCAGACAGACATCCAAACAAGTGCAGACTATCCGTGTTCATCCGTGAAATCAGTGGCTACTTTACTTTCAGCAACTGCTCGGGATTGAGCTTCTTCAGCGCCGGCGTGGTGAACAGGCCGTCCTTGCGGATGAGCTTACTGTCGAACCAGATTTCGCCGCCGCCGTATTCCGGCCGCTGGATGCAGACCATGTCCCAGTGCACCTGTGATTTGTTACCGTTACCGCCTTTCTCGTAGGCCTGGCCGGGGGTGAAGTGAAAGGAGCCGGCGATCTTCTCGTCGAAGAGAATATCGCGCATCGGCTCGAGGATGTGCGGGTTGAAGCCGATGGCGAACTCCCCGATGTAGCGCGCGCCGTCGTCGCTGTTGAGAATCTCGTTCAGGCGCTTCGTGTTGTTGCTCGTCGCCTCGGTGATCCGGCCCTTCTTGAAAACGAGCCGGATGTTGTCAAACGAGGTGCCGAGATAGACCGTGGGCGCGTTGTACTGGATGACGCCCTCGACGCTGTCCTTCACCGGGCAGGAGAACACCTCGCCGTCGGGAATGTTGCGCTGCCCGCCGCACGGCACGGCGCCGATGCCCTTGATGGAAAACTTCAGGTCGGTGCCCGGGCCCTTCAGGTGCACCCGGTCCGTCTTGTCCATCAGGTTGGCCAGCGCCTTCATGCCCGGGCCGTAGCGCCGGTAGTCGAAAGTGCAGACGCGGAAATAGAAATCCTCGAACGCCTGCGTGCTCATGCCCGCCTGCTGCGCCATGGCGGACGACGGCCAGCGCAGCACGACCCACTTGGTCTTGTTGACGCGGTGGTCGAGCACGGGCTTGAGCACCTTGGCGACCGCCTGAACCTTTTCCGCCGGCACGTCGGAGGTCTCGAAAATATTTTCCGAGCCCCGCACGGCGATATAGGCCTGCATCTTTTGCATGCGCGACAACTCCACCTCGGCGGTGATGGCGTATTGCTCGGCGGTCGCGCCCTTGAGCAACTCGCGGGTGATGCGGGCCCGCTGGAGGTTCACGTAGGGAATCGCACCGCGATCCTGCACCGCCCGCACCAGGGCGATGGTGAAGGTGTCGGGCACATCGAAGGCATCGATGAGCACGCGCTCGCCTTTCTTCAACTCGGTGGAAAAGCCGGTCAGCACCTCGGCCAGCCGGGCAAAACGGGGGTCACTCATGCCACCATCTAACGCGGGTCTGTCACCCGCGTTCAATAGCAAACCTGTAGCGGCGGTCTATGACCGCCGAGGCCCATCGGGGCATTCTGACGGCGCTCATAGAGCGCCGCTACAGAGCAGCACTCCTCACACCGGCGGGTTTGTCGCCACCACTGGCTGGCCAAGCGGGAAACAAATCTTTGTCACGGCCTCGTTGAAGTCCGCCGCCCCGCGCAGAATCTCGATTTCCAGCCGCAGGTAGTAGCAGGGCATGGGAAATTTCTCCCCGGCCGCGATGCGCACGGCGTCCTTCTCGGTGGTGATCATCAGCTCCACGCCCGCTTCCCTGGCCTCCCCGAACACCGCCTCCAGGTCCTCGGGCGTGAACCGGTAATGGTCGAGGAACCGGCGGGTGTAACCGAGCCTGGCGCCGGTCTCGCGCAGGAAGGCCTCGAAGCTCTCCGGTGCGGCGATGCCGCTGAACGCGCCGATCCGGCGGCCGGCCAGCGCCGCCAGCGGCAGCCGCTCGCCGGTGTCGATGCGCTGCAGGTATTGCGGCTTGTGCGCGCACTCGATGATTTCCGCACCGGGGTTGAACCGCCGGATCATGGCCTCCAGCTCCTCGTCGCGCACGCCCTTCGACTTGGTCAGGAAAACGTAGGAGGCGCGCTGGAGGTGCTTGACCGGCTCGCGCAGGATGCCGCGCGGCAGCAGGAAGCCGTTGCCGAAGGGATTGGTCTTGTCCACCAGCAGCAGGTTGAGCCGGCCCTTGAGCGGCAGGTATTGGAAGCCGTCGTCGAGCACCAGCGTGTCGCAGCCGAAGCGCTTGATGGCATACGCCCCGGCCTTCACGCGGTTCTTGTCCACCAGCACGACGACGCCCGGCAGGTTGCGCGCGAGCATGAAGGGCTCGTCGCCGGCAAGCTCGGAGTCGAGCAGCACGCGCTCGCCGTCGCTGACGACGCGCGGCGGCACCTCCTCGGTATGGTTGAGCCAGAACCACCACTTCTGCCACAGCGGCGGGGCCTTGCTCTTGTAGCCGCGGGAGAGGATGGCGACCTTGCGGCCGCGCTCCTGCAGGGCCTTGGCGAATTTTTCCACCACGGGCGTCTTGCCCGTGCCGCCGACGGTCAGGTTGCCCACGACGACGACGAGGCAGCCGAGCGGTTGGTCGCGCAGGATGCGGTTGCGGTAGAACCAGAGCCGCAGCTGCACAATTCCGCTGAAGAGGTAGGAGCACACCTGCAGGAACGCCCCGAACAGCGCTGCCGTCGTCCCCTCGCGCCGCCCCATGATGACATCGATGGCGAAATGCTCCAATTCATCGATTTTATGACGGAACCAGCGGTTGGGCATGAGCAAATTGGCTTTGACGCTTGGGAAGCGGCGGGTTGTGAGTCATTGCTAGGCATTGGTTTTGCGACATGCAACACCGGCTTCACCAACCTGACATGAGCTACAAACTCTTCATCCCCGGCCCGGTCGCCGTCTCGGAGAAAACTCTCCGTGCGATGGCGCAGCCCATGATCGGCCATCGCAGCACCGACTTCGTCGCGCTTTACCAGGCGATCCAGCCCGATTTGCAGGCTCTCTTTTATACCAAGGACCCGGTCTATCTCTCGACGAGCAGCGCCTTCGGCGCCATGGAGGGCGCCATCCGCAATCTCGTCAAAAAGAAGGTGCTGTGCTGCATGAACGGCGCCTTTGCCGACAAGTGGAACGACGTGGCCCTGCGCTGCGGCAAGCAAAGCACCGCGCTCAAGTTCGAATGGGGCCAGCCGGTCGATCCCGTCGCGGTGCGCCGCGAGCTGGCCACGGGCGCCTACGACGCGATCACTCTGATCCACAACGAGACCTCCTGCGGCTGCATGAGCGACCTCCCCGCCATCATGGCGGTGGTGCGGGAATTCCCCGGCGTCGTCAGCATCGTGGACACCGTCAGCTCGTTCAGCGCGCTGGCGATCAAGAAGGACGAGCTCGGCATCGACGTGTTCATCACCGGCTCGCAGAAGGCCCTCGCCCTCCCGCCGGGGCTGTCGCTCATCTCGGCCTCAAAGAAAGCGCTCGAACGGGCGGCGACCCTCGCCGATCGCGGCTATTATTTCGACTTCCTCGAGTTCCAGAAAAACCACGAGGGCGGCATGACGCCCAGCACGCCGGTGATTTCACTCATCTATGCATTGAAGTCGAAGCTGGAGGACATCAAGGCCGAGGGCTTCGAGGTCCGCTACGCCCGCCACGCGCGGCTGAACAAAAAGGTCCGCGACTGGGCATTTGCGAAGGGCTTCAAGCTGTTCCCCAAGGAGGGCCATGGCTCGGTCACGCTCAACTGCTTCGCCAACACGCTCAAGGTCGACCTGGCCGCGTTGAACAAGACGCTGAAGTCCAAGCACGGCTTCGTCATCGACGGCGGCTACGGCAAGCTCAAGGGCTCTACCTTTCGCATCTCGAACATGGGCGACGAGACCGACGAAACCATCACCGCGCTGCTCAAGGCGCTCGATGCTTCGCTGGCGGAATTGAGCGTGAAATAATCGCCCGCGGGCAAGGTCACACGCGCTCCCTCCGCCACGCATCCGGCGGCCATTTTCCGGAGCCGCGGCGACCCCGCCGCGGACTCAGGCAAAAAAGTATTGCTTGATATTCTTGGTGCCGCCCCCTAACGGCTCGGCCCCAAATGAAGTGTCTCATCATTGCCGAGAAGCCGTCCGTGGCGGCCGATCTGGCGCGCGCCCTCGGGAAAATCCCCAAGAAGGGCGAGCATTTTGAAAACGACGAATACGTGATTTCGTCGGCGGTGGGGCATTTGGTGGGGCTGCAGATGCCGGAGGACATCGACAAAAAGAAATACGGCTTCTGGCGGCTGGAGACCCTGCCCATCATCCCGGACGAGTTCCAGCTGATGCCCCTGCCCGAGGGCAAGGAGCGCTTCGCCCAGCTCAAGAAGCTCCTCGCCCGGAAGGACATCAGCAGCGTCATCAATGCCTGCGACGCCGGTCGCGAGGGCGAGCTCATCTTCACCTATATCTACCAGCTGACGAAGTGCAAAAAGCCGTTCAAGCGGCTCTGGATGTCGTCCATGACCAACGACGGCATCAACGCGGCCTTCAAGACCCTGCGCTCCGCCGAGCAGATGCAGGGCCTGGCCGACGCCGCCCGCTGCCGGAGCGAAAGCGACTGGCTCATCGGCATCAACGGCACGCGCGCCCTGACCAAGCGCATGTTCGGTTCGCGCGCGGGCAACGTGGCCTCCGTCGGCCGGGTGCAGACCCCCACCCTGGCCATCGTCTACAACCGCGAACTCGAGATCCGCAATTTCAAGCCCCGCGACTACTGGCGCGTCACCGCGAGCTTCGAGGTCGCCAAGGGCATCTACGAGGGCGCCTACCAGCGGCCCGACTTCAAGAAGAGCGACGACGAGCATGACCGCATCGACCGCCTGTGGAACAAAGCGAAAGCCGAGGCCGTCGTCGCCGCCTGCGCGGGCCAGCCCGTCGCCGCCGTTTCCGAGGAGAAGAAACCCAGCACCCAGATCGCCCCGCGGCTTTACGACCTGACCACGCTGCAGCGCGAGGCGAACGGCCGCTACGGCTTCCCGGCCAAGCGCACGGTTCAAATCGCCCAGGCCCTCTATGAGCGGCACAAGATGATCACCTATCCCCGCACCGACTCGCGGGCCCTGCCCGAGGATTACATGCCGCTGGTGCGCGAGACGCTCGGCAACCTGCGCGACGACCTGCAGGTCCACGCCCAGCGCGTGCTCGATTCCGGCTGGGTGCAGCCGAACAAGCGCATCTTCAACAACGCGCAGGTCTCGGACCACTTCGCCATCATCCCGACCCAGCACGAGGCCAAGCACCTCGACGAGGCCGAGGCCAAGCTCTTCGACATGATCGCCCGGCGATTTGTCGCCGTGTTCCATCCCGTGGCGGAATTCGACGTGACCACCCGGCTCAGCGTCGTGGCCGACCACACCTTTAAGACCGAGGGCAAGGTGCTGACCGCCCCCGGCTGGCTGGCGGTCTACGGCAAGGCGACGGTGGACGATGACTCCGCCGAATCCAAGGCCCTGCCGGCGCTTTCCCCCGAGGACAAGAACAAGGCGAAGACGGTCGAACCCGTGCTGCACGCGGAAACCACCCGGCCGCCGCCGCGCTACACGGAGGCCACGCTGCTTTCCGCGATGGAAGGCGCGGGCAAGCTCGTCGAGGACGAGGACCTGGCCGAGGCGATGAAGGAGCGCGGCCTGGGCACGCCCGCCACGCGGGCCGACACCATCGACGGGCTCATCAACCAGAAATACATGGACCGCAACCAGCGCGAGCTGGTGCCCACGACCAAGGCCGAGCAAGTGCTGCAGTTCCTCACCGCGGTGAAGGCCGACGACATCACCAGCCCGACCATGACCGGCGAGTGGGAATTTCACCTGCGCGAGATGGAGCACGGCAAGTTCTCCCGCGACAAGTTCATGGCCGAGATCATCAAGGAGACCAAGGGCATCGTGGAGCGGGTGAAGAGTTTCGAGGAGGACGATTCCGTCGCCCGCGTGACCGACATTAAATCCCCCACCGACGGCAAGCCCCTGCGCGAGACGCTCCGCGGCTACAAGTCCAAGGACGGCGAGTTCATGGTCTACAAGGTCATCGGCGGCCGCCGCATGGAGGAGCCGGAAATCAAGGAGCTGGTGGAAAAACGCCAGGTCGGCCCGCTCGACGGCTTCATCTCGAACAAGACCCGCAACCGCTTTTCCGCCGTGATCAAGCTGGTGCAGGTGGAGGACAAGAAGGACCCGGCGCTCAAGAAGTGGAAGACCGAGTTTGATTTCGGCGACAAGGCCGACATCGCCACCCTCACGCCCTTCTGGACCGATCCCGCGACCGGCGCGCAGCTGTGCGAAAACGGCAGCAGCTACATCCTGCGCGAGAAAGAGAGCGAGGGCTGGAAGCAGACTTTCCGCATCGGCCGCATCATGTGCCAGAAACCCATCCCGCCCGAGCAGGTGATCAAGATGGTCACCGACGGGAAGACCGAGCTGATCGTGGGCTTTACTTCCAAGAAAGGCCGGCCGTTTGACGCGTTTCTCAAGCGCGAGGGCCCGAAGATGTCGTGGGAGTTCCCGCCGCGCAAAGCCAAGCTGGACAAGGACGGCAAGCCCATCCCCCGCAAGGCCCGCGTGCCGCTCGACCTTTCCAAGGCCACGGTCATCGGCGAAAGCAAGATGCACGGGGGCGAACTGGTGATGACCGACGACGCCTACTACGTGCGCAAGCCCGGCCAGGACAACCGCGCCGTGTTCAAATGCTCGCGCAAAATCTGCGAGGTCGAGATCCCGGTCGAGGAGGTTCGGCTCCTGGTCGAGGAGGGCCGCAGCAACCTCATCGAGGGTTTTGTGTCCAAGCGCGGCAACAAGTTCAGCGCCTACCTCGTGCTCTCGCCCAAGCAGGACAAGGCGGATTTCGAGTTCCCGCCCCGGTAGACCTGTCCTGCGTGACTCTGTAATAATGTCATCCTGAGCGCAGCGAAGGATCCAAGCGTCCGAATATGGCGCCACTCTCGCGGCCGTGGATACTTCGCTTCGCTCAGTATGACAGGCACGATGGTCTATCCCGCCCAACAATAGGCTTGTGGCGCCTTTCCTGCAGGGAGTAGTTGTCTCTGCCCCACTTCTCCCATGATCGTCACCACCGCCCAGCTCTTCAGGCACGCCTACGGGAAATACGCCGTCGGCGCCTACAACATCAACAACGCCGAGCAGGCCATGGGCCTCTTCAAGGGCTGCATCTCGTCCAAGGCGCCGTTCATCATCCAGATTTCCAAGGGCGCGCGCAAATACACCGACAAGCGCATGCTCGAGGCCATCATCCGCTCCGCGTCCGAGATTTTCCCTGAGGCCATCTTCGCCGTCCACCTCGACCACGGTGACGAGGAGACCTGCTACGATTGCATCAAGTCCGGCTTCTTCAGCTCCGTCATGATCGACGCATCGCACGAGTCGTTTGCCCAAAACGTCGCCATCACCAAACGCGTCGTCGACGCCGCGCATGCCAGGGGCCTCTCCGTCGAGGCCGAGCTCGGCATGTTGGGCGGTGTCGAGGAAGACATCAAAGTCGAGGAAGGCCACGCGATGCTCACGAACCCGGTCGAGGCCGAGGACTTCGTGAAAAAAACCGGCTGCGATTCACTCGCCTGCGCGATCGGCACCAGCCACGGCGCGTTCAAATTCAAGGGCCGGCAGTCGCTCCACTTCGACGTGCTCGAAAAAATCAAGGCCCGCCTCCCCGGCTTTCCGCTCGTCATGCACGGCTCCTCGTCCGTCCCGAAGGAGGAAGTCGATCGCATCAACGCCGCCGGCGGCAAAATCCAGGACTCGATGGGCGTCGACCCGAACGAATATCTCCCCGCCGCGAAGCTCGGCGTGACGAAGGTGAACATCGACACCGACGGCCGCCTCGTCTGGACGCGCGTGCACCGCGAATTCTTCCGCGACAAGCCGGGCGAATTCGACTTCCGCCCGCCGGGCAAGATCTTCATCGAGGAATACGCGAAGTTCATCGCGAGCCGCAACGTGCTCCTCGGCTCCGCCAACCAGCTCGACGATCTCCGGAAGTCGCTCGGCAAGTAAGCTCGTGGTCCGCGGCGGATTGCCTCTCCGGGCTTGGCAAGATTCAGCGCGTGTGATTGCTTCTCCGCCATGAGCAACTTTAGGAGACATGGCGGACTGATTATCTTCCTCGGGTTGTTGTGGCTGTCACCCCTGCGGGCGGAGCCCTTGGTGGACGATCCCGGCCGGTTTGCCGTGGATATGCCCCAGCCCGTCAAGCGCGACACCTCGGAGATAAATTCCGGCCTGGGCAAGGGCATCATGCACCTGTTCTCGAATGACGGGCCCAATTCGACGGCCTATATCCTGAGTTACAATGACTACCCGGCCGGCTCCATCGCCAAGCTTGATCGGGAGAAGGTTTATGGCGACATCATCAAAGGCGTCGTGGACAGCCTGAAGGGCGTGGTCCGGTCGAATGTCGCGCACAAGCTGGGTGATGCGGCGGGCCACGAATACATCCTGGTCAATGAGAAGGACAAGTTCGTGTCCCGGACGCGGTGTTACTTCGTGGGCGACCGGCTTTACCAGATCATGTATCTGGGTCCCATCGGTACGGAGAACAGCAAGGAAGCACTGCGGTTCCTGGATTCATTCCGCCTGTTGCGCTAGCCCGCGTCGCCCTGCGCGGGTAGCCCCATGGCCGTGAGTGTTCCATCCCGAGTTGCGGTGCTGCTTTTCTGGCTGTGGCTTGGCGTCGGTCACGTGCCGGCGCAGACCGAGACGTCCGCGCTCGTTCCCGGCAGCAAACTTGAGTCACTCACCGTCGGACCAACGACCTACCGGCAAGTGCAGGTGCGCTCGATCAACGCCCGCACCCTCGTGATCATTCATGCGGGCGGGATGGCCTCGATCCGGCTGCGCGACCTGTCGCCCGAGTGGCAGGCCCGTTTTCACTACGACCCGGTGCTCGAAGCCGCCACGGACGAGGAGGCCCGGACAAAACCCGCGCCCATGCCCAGCAAGCACACCGCCCGCCCCGCAGCCCCGGCGGACTTGAGCGGCCTGGAGCGCCTGCTGCAGCAGTTCGGCACGCCGGCGGCGGTTCAAGCCGAGGTCAATCTGCGGCCAAAATTCTCCGAACTGGAACTGCGGGTGAAAAATCAGGGCCGGCGGCCGAGTTGCGCCATCTTTGCCGTGGTCAGCGCCCTGGAATTTCAGAACGCGATCCTCTCCGGGCATGCGGAAAAATTCTCGGAAGAATACCTGATCTGGGCGGTGCGGCGGATCGTCCAGCGCACCCCCCTGCCCGCCGGCCCGGCGGAGGCGACCCCGGACGACGCCGACGAAGGTTTCTCCCTCAACGAAGTGGTTTCCGCCCTGCGCGCCTACGGCATACCGCTCCAAACCAGCATGCCCTACCATTATGGCGAAAATCCCGGGGCACTCGAGCCGCCGCCGGAGATCATCAAGGAGGCGCGGAGTCACCAGCGGGTGGCGGTGGTCAACCTGCCGGGCCGTGACGCTGCCACTCGGCTCAACAACCTGGTCCAAGCCCTCAACGCAGGGTTCCCCGTCACGGTGGGCATGGCCTGGCCCAATTACCGGACTTTGCGCAGCGCCTATCTCAGCGCCCAGAAACCGATGGCGGGGGCGGGCCATGCCGTGACCGTGGTCGGTTACCAATCAGGCACCGGCCGGATCGAGGATGCGGTTTTCATTTTCAAGAACTCGTGGGGCGTCAACTGGGGCCAGGGCGGCTACGGGATGGTGACCTACGGTTACCTGAGCCACTACCTCGCCGAAGCCGTGCTGCTGGAAGTGCAGCGCGGCTGACCACACCGCGCCAGCATGCTGCCTGACTTTGCACTCCGGCTTCGCGCCTACGCTGACGTCATCGTCCGGGTCGGGCTGAATCTGCAGCGCGGACAGCGGTTGCTCATCACCGAGCCCTATGACCTGCAGGGCGTGGCGCGCAGTGCGGAGGTCATTGTCGAGGCTGTAAAGATCGCAGCCTTGGAGGCGGGGTGCCCCCACTCCGCGGGCATTGAAGTCATCTGGGGCGACGGCGCCCGGCTGAGGGAATATGCGTTGAATAGAGACTGGCGGGGCTTCGTCCAACTGGTGGACGGCAACGCCCGCCGGATGCAGGCCTCTATACAAAACCAGGACGCGCTGCTCTTTCTGCAGGGCAGCCAGCCCACGCTGCTGGACGACATCCCGTCGGAGAGCGCGGGCGAGCTGCGCCGGATTGGCTGGGAGCATTTCGGGCCCATCGCCCAGCAACTCGTACAAGGCGCGGCCAATTGGACCGTGGCGCCCGCGCCGTCGCCGGGCTGGGCGAAAATCGTCTATGCCGACCTGCCCTCCGCCGGACGGCTCGCGGCCTTGTGGGAATCCGTGTTCGAGGCGATGCGGATTTCCCCTTCAACCGATCCACTCGCCGCCTGGCTGGCCCACTTGCAGGCATTGGAAAAATGCCGCGACGCGCTGAACGCGCAACGGCTCAAAACCCTGCGCTATCAGGGCGCAGGCTCCGATCTCACAGTCACCCTGCCCCCGGAGCACCTCTGGTTCACGGCGCAACTGACCGCGAAGTCCGGCCGGCCTTTCGTGGCCAATCTGCCAACCGAGGAAGTGTTCACTCTGCCGCACCGCGATTCGGCGGAAGGAACGGTTCGTGTTTCGCGCCCGGTCAACTACGGCGGCGCAGTGATCGACGGCATCGAGCTGGAGTTTCGGCACGGCCGGGTGGTGCAGGCCGCCGCCCGCACCAATGACGCCCTCCTGCAGCAAATGCTCACCACCGATGAAGGGGCGTCGCGTTTGGGCGAAGTCGCCCTGGTGCTGCACGCAACGTCGCTCGCCCGCTCCGGACGCCTGTTTCACCACCCGTTGCTCGATGAAAACGCCGGCAATCACATTGCCCTCGGCGAGGCCTATGCGTTCTGCCTGCGCTCGCCCAATCCCGCGGCGCTCAACCGCAGCCTGATTCATGTCGACCTTCCGCTCGACGCCCGGGTGGTCCTGTCCAAACTGGAACCGTCCTGACCGCCCCCTGTCCCCCACCCGTGCCCGACCCAACCCCGTCCTCTGATGACATCGATCCTGAATTGCTGCGCCGTGCGCAGACGGGCGACGAGGCGGCCTTCGGCGCGGTCATGCGGACCCACTACGAGCGGATCTTCCGGCTCGTTTATTCCATGGTGCGCAACGAGCACGACACCCGCGATGTCTGCCAGGAAATCTGGCTCACCGTCTGGCGGCAATTGCCCGGCTTCCGCGGCGAGGCGAAATTCACCACCTGGCTGCATCCCATCGCGGTGCGGCGCGCCATCGATCACCTGCGCAAAAACCGGCGCTGGTATGATCGCTTTCTGCCCTTTGCCACCGGCGACGCCACGGTCGAGTCCGTACCCGAGCCCGTCGCGGCCGACGACACCCGGCAGGACACGGAGCAGGCCGAGCGCCGAGCGCAACTTCACGGCGCCATCGCCGCCCTGCCGCCCAAGCAGCGCGCCGTGCTTGCCTTGCGGGAGATTCAGGGGCTTTCTTACGAGGAAATCGCCCGCGCCACCGGCATCCCGACCGGCACCGTCATGTCCCGACTTTATCACGCGCGCCGCCTGCTGGCGCAAAAACTAGGAGCCAAACCATGAACTGTTCAAAAATCATCCCTTTTCTCTTGCTGGCGATCCTGCCCGGCCTGGCCCTCGCCGCCCGCCCCGCCGAGGGCGTCAGCATCCAAGGCATTCTCATCTCCGCCTCCAACGAACCCGGCGACACCGACCGCCGCCTCGCGCCCTACGAGCCCACGTTGCGCCGCATCCTGCGCTTTGAGAGCTACCGTTTTCTGGGCGAAGACCACGCGACGGTCAATGTTACCGAACGCGGCCAGCTCTCGCTCGGCGATGGCCATCAACTCGTGGTCGAGACCGACAGCTCCGACGGCAAGGGCATTCATGTCCGGGTGCGCTGGGTGGCGGGCCGCCGCACGCTGATGAACACCGGGCTGGTGCTCAGCCCCGGCGTGCCTGCGGTTCTCGGCGGTCCCTCCACCGGCAACGGGGACGAGGTCTACGCCGTGATCCTAATCGGCCGATAAATGCCGGGCGACAGGCGCCTGCCCTGCAGGCATTTAGGGCACCCCTGAATTCTGCCGCGCGAATATTGAATAAACCCGCCGGGAGCCTCGTCCCAAGGAGTGAACCCAACCTTGGAGGACATATGAAAAACAAAATCACCGCTCTCGCCCTTATCGCCGCCACCGCCCTGTCCCTCGCGCCCAAGCCCGCCCAGGCCGGCGACAAGGGTCTCGCCATCATCGGTGGCTTTCTTGGCGGCTTGATTGTCGCCTCGGCCATCAATGACAGCCGGCACGATTACTCCTACGCTGACCGTGGTTCCGCCACCGTCATCGTCAACGATCGCAACGACCGCTGCGACGAAGGTTACTGGAAGGATGTCACCGTCCGGACCTGGGTGCCCGGCTACTGGCTCGTCGAACGCGGTTACCATGGCTGCAGCTACCGGCGCTATGTCGAGGGTTACTATATCTACCGCACCGACCGCGTCTGGGTGTCCAACGACTGGTCTGATCGGTCCGACCGGTGCGATCACGATTACAGCTACGGCCGGCGTGGCTGATTCCCGCCTCCAACTGTAGGAGCCTGCTCGCAGGCGATTAATCCAGCCCCGAATTTCAACATCGCTTGCAAGCAAGCTCCTACACCCGATCACTCCCATGAACTGCCGCGACAACGAGACTCAGCTCTTGGCTGAACGGGACGGTGGGCTGACTTCCGGGCAACGCGCCACCCTTGAGCGGCATGTCGCAACCTGCCCCGCCTGCCGGCAATTGCGGGCCCGCCTGGCCGAGGCGCTGGGCGCCTTCCAGGCAGACGCCGCGAATGTCGCCGTGCCGGATGCGAACGAGGCGTGGCGTGATCTTCGCGCGCAACTGCACGACGAGGCCGCCAAACCGGTCAAGAAGCGCCCGCTTGCGCCGATCATCTGGTTCAGCATCCCGCTTGCCGCCACGGCGGCGCTCACCCTGGCCTGGCTTGGTTTGCGCTCGCCCTCAGCCGAACCGGTTGCCCCGGCCGCACCTGCGGCCGAGGTTGCCCGCGCCGACTTTGTCGAGGCAGGCGATGCCAGTGCCTCGACCATGGTCTATGTGGACAAGGACAGTGGCTGGCTGGTCGTCTGGGCGACGGATGGCGACGCTCACAGCAAGGGCTGAGCTGTCAGTTGATCTGCTCCAGCGACCACATCACCACGTCGAGCTGGCGGGAAAACAGCACCTCCGGGTGCATGGGCCCGAGCGAAACCTCCGAGAGTGTATTCGTTTGAATTTCAATCCGGCCGCGTTGCAGCGGCCACTTCGGGTGCTGCACTTCCGTGCGGAACAGGCCGCCGGTGTTCCGGGAAACACTGTAGAGACAGTAGCGCTCCGTGGCCCACTCGGCAAACGAGCCCGGCTGACACGACGCCGGATCCCCGGGTGTGCAGGTGGCGTCAAACTGCCGCCCGCCCCGGCGGGCGGAATAATTGATGCCTTCGCTGGTTTCGGTCAGGGCCACCTCGGCCGTGAAATAAGGAGCGTGGAAAAAAGTGCGCGCGGTCCAGACCGCCAGTGCGTTGGTGGCATCCAGACTCAGGAACCACACGCCGCGTTTGCCGCCGACAGTCACATAGGTGCGGACGTTTATCTCCGGGAAATCACAGAGCCAGGCCGGCGCCGGCCAGCCGCGCCTGGTCACGTCCTCCATGCGAAAAGGCACCAGCCCGATCCAGGCCTTGCCGCCATGGAGATCGAGTTCCACTCCGGCCGGGAGCAGCTTTCGCAACTTCGCCGCCTCGACCTCGAAATGGATGAAAGTCAGGTCCAGCCATTGCATGCTCCAGGCCCAGGGTCTTCCGGGCGCTGGCCACGGGCGGTGATCGGTCTGCGCGAATGCCGGATGCACGGCAGTCAACCTACGGCAGCCACGGGAACTTCTCGGACCTCGGCTTCCGTTTCTCCTTCTGCGCGGTCATGAACTCCTTCGCCTCCTCGGTCATGTAATAAAGCATGGTGGCGTTGCCCGCGAGTTCCTGGATGCCGCTCTGGCCGTCGAGCTCGGCGTTGAAGGCGGACTTGAGGCAGCGGATGGCGAGCGGGCTGCGCTGCAAAATCTCCCGGGCCCACGCGACGCCCTCGGCCTCGAGGTGCTTCACGTCCACCACCTTGTTGACGAGGCCCATCGCGAGCGCCTCCGTGGCGTTGTATTGCCGGCAGAGAAACCAGATTTCGCGGGCTTTCTTCTGGCCGACCATCCGCGCCAAGTAACTGGAGCCGAAACCGCCGTCGAAGCTGCCCATCTTGGGGCCGACCTGGCCGAAGATGGCATTGTCGGCCGCGATGGTCAGGTCGCACATGACGTGCAGCACATGGCCGCCGCCGATGGCGTAACCGGCGACGAGCGCGATGATCACCTTGGGCATCGAGCGGATTAACTTCTGGACCTCGAGGACGTTGAGCCGCGGCACGCCCTTGCCGTCGATGTAGCCCCCGTGGCCGCGGACGGACTGGTCGCCGCCGGAGCAGAAGGCGTATTTGCCGTCCTTGGCCGGACCGGCACCGGTGAGAAAAACGACGCCGATGGACTGATCTTCACGGGCGTCGAGCAGCGCGTTGTGCATCTCGGCCACCGTCTGCGGCCGGAAGGCATTGCGCTTCTCCGGCCGGTTGAGGGTGATCTTTGCCATGCCGGCGGCTTTCTGGTAGATGATATCCTCGTATTTCTTGGCGGTTTTCCAGGCGGGACGCATGGCGCAAGGTCGCTTGAAAAGGCCTGAGCGGCAACCGTTTTTGCCAACCCGGCCCGTTTTTTACCAAAGGCGTCAAGCAGTTTTCGCATTTGGCGGAATACTGCTTGGAGTGCGGGGCGGCAGCCCGACAATGCCGCTTTCGCATGCACCCCCCCGGCCATAAGGTCACCACAACGGCCAGCGCAGGACTCACCCTCGGTGCGCTGGGCGTGGTCTTCGGCGACATCGGCACAAGCCCGCTTTACGCACTGCGGGAATGCCTGCACGCGCTGCCGGTCAACGATCGGGCCGCGGGCATCCTCGGCGCGCTCTCGCTCGTCTTCTGGGCGCTGGTGCTGGTGGTTTGCGTCAAATACCTGCTGATCGTCATGCGGGCCGACAATCGCGGCGAGGGCGGCATCTTCGCCCTGCTGGCGCTCACCCACCCCGACCGCGACAAAACCGCCAGGACCGGATGGTTCACGCTGCTCGTGTTGTTTGGCGCCGCGCTGCTCTATGGCGACGGGGTCATTACTCCCGCCATCTCGGTGCTGGGCGCGGTCGAGGGACTGAAGAGTTTCGACCCCATCTACGAGCATTACATCCCGGCGGTCAGCTGCGTGATCCTGATCGGCTTGTTCTACTTCCAGTTCAAGGGCACCAAGAAAATCGGCCGCGTCTTCGGGCCGGTGATGCTCCTGTGGTTCCTCACCATCGGGCTCACCGGCTTGTGGCACATCGTGGACAATCCCCGCGTGCTGGCGGCGCTCAACCCGATGCATGGCGTCAACCTGCTGCTCGGCCACCCCGGCTACGCCGCGGTCATTCTCGGCGCGGTGGTGCTTGCCATCACGGGCGCGGAGGCGCTCTACGCCGACATGGGCCACTTCGGCCGCAAATACATTTCCCTCGCCTGGTATGGCATCGCCTTCCCCGGCCTGCTGCTGAACTACTTCGGCCAGGGGGCCTTTGCCCTCGAGCATCCGGCGGACATCGGCAATCTCTTCTTTGCCCTCGTACCGGAGGGCATGCCGCGGCTGTGCCTCATCGGCCTGTCCATCGGGGCGGCCATCATCGCCAGCCAGGCGCTCATCTCCGGCACTTTCTCGCTCACACGGCAGGCGATCCAGCTCGGCTATTTTCCGCGCCTGAAGATCCAATACACCAACGCCCTGCACTTCGGTCAGATCTACCTTCCGCTGGTCAACATCGCCCTCGCCCTCGGTTCCATCTACGTCGTGCTGACCTTCGGCTCCAGCGAGCGGCTGGCCGCGGCCTACGGCATCGCGGTGACCGGCACCATGCTCGTCACCACCCTGGCGTTCTTCCGCGTCGCCCGGCTGCGCTGGTCGTGGGGTTGGTGGAGAATCCTGCCCCTCGCCGTCATTTTCGTCACCATCGAGGCTGCGTTCATCGCGGCGAACCTCCATAAGTTTTCCGACGGCGGCTGGCTGCCCATCGTCGTCGGCCTCGCCCTGCTGGCCGTCATGCACACGTGGAAGAGCGGCAAGACCGAGATTTTCCGCCGCATCTACGCCAACGAGATCACCGAAGACGAGCTGCGCAATATTGCGAACAGCGACCGCGTCGCCCGCGTGCGGGGCACCGGCGTGTTCATGGCCGGCAACCCCACGGGCACCCCGCTCGTGCTGCTCCATCATGTCAAGGCCAACAAGGTGCTCCACGAAACCGTCGTGCTGCTGAGCATCACCACGGAGGACGTCCCCACCGTGGACGAGGGCGAGCGTTTCACAGTCAGCGAGATCGGCAATGGCGTCTGGCGCGCGGTGGCCCGTTACGGCTACATGGAGTCGCCCGATGTCTCCACGCTCATGGAGAACGTCCGTGACGCCGGCGTGCCGCTCAAGCTCAACGAAGCCACCTACTACTTCAACCGCGAGATGATCATCACCGGCGGTGACGCGAGGATGTTCGAATGGCAGAAACATTTCTACGCCTTCCTCAGCCGGAACGCCCGCCAAGTCCGGGATTACTACCGCCTCCCGCCGATGCAAATCATTGAGGTCGGCATGCCGATCCAGCTCTAGCGGCTTGCGCGGGGTGCCGGGGACTGTTTGGTTGGTGCGAATGGACATCCGCTCGCACCGCTTCATCAGCCACTTCCCGGCCGCGCAGGGAGCCAAGCTGGCCAAGGAGGTGCGACTCGTGCGTTTCCCGCACAAGGCTCTGATTTTCGAGGAGGACAGCGTTTCCAATTGCATCTACCTGGTCTTTACCGGGCGCATCGTCCTGACGAAGAAGACCCCCGGCGGGGCCCAGCAGGTCATCGCTTACAAGGGACCCGACGACTATTTCGGCGAGCTCGGCGTGCTGGACGGTTCGACCCGCAGCACCGCCGCCACCGCCGACGGCCCGGTGCAGTTGGGTCGCATCCCCGGGAAGCCGTTTCTCCATCTGCTCTCCCAATCCTCGTGGCACACCGTGCTCCGGCTCTTCAGCCACGTCAGCGAAAACCTGCGCGCCACCAACGCCCGCTACGTCGGCGAAGTCGTCCGCAAGGAGAAGATCACCCTCATCGGGGAGATGGCCAACACGATGATCCACGATTTCCGCGGCCCGTTCTCCACCATCAAGCTCGTCACCGAGCTCCTGGCCAAGCGCCACGGCGATCCCAAGACGCAGGAGCTGTGCGCCACGATTCTCCGCCAGGTCACCCGGCTGGGCGGCATGGTCGAGGAGGTGCTGGAGTTCGCGCGCGGCGAGACCCGTCTTCACCTCAAAACTGTGCCGTTGGGCGAGGTCTTCGCCCAGTTGCAGGAGAACAATGTCGTCGTGCTGGGCCGGGCCGGAGTGAAATTGCACATCAAGCCCACCACTCTGGAGCTGCCGCTCGACGACGACCGTTTCCTGCGCGTGCTGCAGAACCTCATGACCAATGCCCGCGAGGCGCTCGGCAAGCGCCCCAACAGCCGCATCACCATTTCCGCCCGGCGCCTGCACACGCAATGCGTGATAACCGTGGCGGACAACGGGCCGGGCGTCGCCAAGGCGGTCCGTTCCTCGCTCTTCGAGCCGTTCGTCAGCCATGGCAAATCCGGCGGCACCGGCCTCGGCCTCGCGATTGCCCGCTCCATCGTCGCGGCTCATCACGGTTCCCTTGATTACACCACCTCGAACTCCGGTACGACCTTCGCGATCCAGCTGCCCATGGAGCAGTGACGGTTAACCGCCGGCCAGCCGGGCAAAAAGATCCTGGCGGAATGCCGCGTCCCGCTTCCGGTCGGTGCGCAACTCCAGCACGCGGATGCCCCGCGGCGGCAGCTTCGCCACGAGCCCGGCCAGGTGCCGTACGTCGCGCACCCGCACATGCGCCACCCCGTAGGCGGAGCAAAGTTTCTTGAAGTCGGCTTCCTGCGGCGTGGCGAAGAATTCCTCGAAGGGCGGATTGAATTGCGCGACCGGCAGGTGCTGGAAGATGCCGCCGCCCTCGTTGTTGATGAGCACGATGGTCAGGCTGCCCTTGAACTTGGGCCGGAGGAGAAACCCGTTGGTGTCGTGCAGCAGCGCGAGGTCGCCGGTCACGAGCACAGCCGGGGCGCCGCCATGAGCCGCGCCCAGCGCGGTCGAGAGCGTGCCGTCGATGCCGTTCGCGCCGCGGTTGAAGCGAAATTGCTGGCGGCCATTGCCCGCGGGCCAGAAATATTCCGCGTCCCGCACCGGCATCGAGCTGGCGATGAAGCACGTCGTGGCGACCGGCAGCTCGCGCGCCAGCACCCCGACCCATCGCGGCTCGACGAGTCCCTTGATTTTCCGCCACTCGGCGGCCAGCGCCCGGCTGGTTTTCCGGTCCGCGTCCAGCCACTGCTTCGCGTAGGCCGCGAGTCGTTTCTTGCCGCGGAACCCCTGACTCCAGGTCGTCAGCTCGCAGCGGGCAAAAGATGTGCGCAGGTGCAGGGCGTCCTCGTTGGTCGGGCGCTCCGTCACGATCACCGTCTCCGGGTCGGCGCGCTGCAGCCACGCCCGTAGCACCTTGCTCGTGGGCCAGCCGCCGATGCAGATCACCTGGGCCGGTTGCAGGGCGGCGGCCAGTTTTTCATTCCGCAGCAGCGTGTCGTAATGGACGACGAGATGGCCCGCCGCGGCGGCGTGGGTGCGCCCGGGCGAGAGCGCGTCGGCCAGCACAGGCCAGCCGAGGGCGCGGGATATCCGGCCGACGTTCTGCGCAAATAAATCCGCGGAAACCGGCTCGTTGGGTCCGACCACGATGACACCCCGTGACTGATCGGTGAGTCTTGGCCAGAGCGGTCCGCCCAGTGCCACCTCCGCCACGCCATCGCCCGGCCAGTAATCCTGCAGGCCGGCGAAGAATCCGCGGAAAGCCGCGGCGTTGATCCCGGCCGGCAGGGCCTGGGGCAGCGGCACCAGCGGGTCGCGGAACGGGCAGTTGAGATGCACGGGACCAGCGACGGGTTGCCGGCAGCGTTCCAGGGCATGCGCCACTGTCTGCCGCAGGTAGCGGAGCATGGGCATCGTCGTCTCCGGCACGGCACATTCATGGTGGTGGTTCACGTAGCCGCCGTAGATCTTCACCTGGTCGATGGTCTGGCCCGAGTGACAGTCGCGCAGCTCCGGCGGCCGGTCGGCCGTCAGCACCAGCAGGGGCACGCCGGTTTCCCGGGCCTCGACAATCGCGGGAAGAAAATTGGCCGCCGCGGTGCCGGAGGTGCAAACCAGCGCCACGGGACGGCCCCGCTGCTTGGCCAGTCCGAGCGCGAAGAACGCCGCCGAGCGCTCGTCCAATACGGGGATCGACTCAATGCGCGGGTGCCGGGCCAGGGCGATCGTGAGCGGTGCGGACCGCGAGCCCGGTGAAATCACGGCGCGGCGCATCCCGCGCTGCACGAGCGTCTCGACCAGCACGCTGCACCAAAGGGTGTTGGTGTTGCGAAAATCCAGCGAGGACTCGGGGGCGTTGATCATGCGTTGGTCAGGGCTTCGATGAGAGCCTTGAACTTCAATTCCGTTTCCGCAAATTCCTTCTCAGGCGAGGATCCCGTCACGATGCCCGCGCCGGCATAGACCAGCGCCGTGTGGCCGTCGACCAAGGCCGAGCGGATGCCGACGAAAAACTCCCCGCCCCCGCGCACCGCCGGCCCGCGCGGCGTGCCGCCGACCGCCGGTGTCGGGTGCAAGCGGGCCAGCAATTCGAGGATGTGCGTGCCCGCCGGCAGCGTGGCGCTGATCGGCAGGTGCAGGTGCTGCACATTGGCGAGACCCAGCAGGCGCGGCTGGTCGGCATGCTCGAGCTTCAAGCCCAGGTCCGCCACCCACCGGGCGATGGACTCGAGGACCAGCCGGTGTTCGCGGAGGTCCTTCTCACTTTGCAACAGGCCCCGGGCGAGCGCGGCGTCCTCGCTGGCCGATTCACCGCGCGCCGCCGACCCGGCCAGCGCCTCGGTGTGCATCCGGCCGCCCGCCACGCGCACCAGCCGCTCCGGGCTCACGCCGATGAAACTCTGGCCCCGGCCGTTCGCGATGGAGAAGGCATAGCAACTGGGATAATGCTGGCGCAGGTGATTGAGCACGCCGAGCGGGTGAAATTTCTCGGGAGTCGTCAGCCGCCGGGCCCGCGCGAGCACGACCTTCTGGTAATCACCCCGCGCAATCTCGGCCAAGGCCTGGGTAACGGCGCGCTGGTAGGCGCCCGCGCCGCCGATCTCCTCGGCCTGGATCGGCGCGGAAGGACGATCCTTGCGCCGCGCACTGCGGTAGTCGAAGGCCCGGAACTTGGCGTGCGCCTTCCAGACTTTGGCCGCGATCAGGTCGACCGGCGCGTCGGCCGTGACCAGCAGGTTGGCGACGGCGACCGTGGTGTCCCCGCTGCGCGCCACCTGCCAGCGCGGCACAAATAGTCGCAACGCCGGAAACGCGGCCCCGGCGGCGGTGTCGGCCGAGAAGCCGTTGGCGAAAAAGAAATGCGGACCCGCAAACGGCGCGTCGAGCGGGCCGACCGCGATGGTGTCCGCCAGCACCTGCGCAATGTAGTCGCGGGCGGCGCCAAAGCGTTCCGGGCCGGCGGCGGTGAACTCCAGCACGGCTTCCGCCCCGGCCACGGCGAAACCCTGGGCCGGACGCTCGGCGTAGAAATGCAGCTGGGAGGGCTCGAAGATCGATTCCAGCACGGCCAGCGGATCGAGGTGATCGACGGCGAGGCTGATGCTGACGAGTTGCGGCCGGCCGGCCTTGCGGGCCAGTGCGCAGCATTGGACCAGAAACGCGTGCAGCGACTCGGGCGTGACGTTATCGGTCGGATTGACCGGCAGAATGTTCACGGCTTGGCGGCCGATACTGGGCGCGGAAAAAGCACGAGCGCCGGGGCCACCTTGGCGCCGGTGAGCTTCGTCCCCCACACCAACTCATCGCGCCAGACTGACACGGGCTTGTAACCGAGCACGGCATTGATCCGCTCCGTGGTCGCGGGCGTAACGTGCTGGATAAGCGCAACCGCGAGCCGCAGCGCCTCGGCCATCGTGGCGAGCGAGGTACGAAGCAGGGCCTGGTCCGCTGGCTCGGAAGACTTGCCGAGTTTCCACGGCGCGCGCTTCTCAATGTAGGCGTTGGTCTCGGTCAGGAAAAACATGGCGCGCTCCAGCGCCGTGTGAAACTGGAAACCCTCGCAGAGCGGAATGAATTCATCGCGAGTCTTCGTCCACAAGTCCTGCAAAGCACGCTCGAGATCCCCGGCAGCTCCGGCCTCCGGCACCGCGCCGCCGGCAAAGCGGGTCGTCATGTTGAGGGTGCGGTTGACGAGATTGCCGAGGTTGTTCGCCAGCTCGCTGTTATAGCGGACAAGGAATTGCTCGCGGGTAAACTCGCTGTCCTGGCCGACGTTCATCTCGCGAATCAGGAAGTAGCGGAAGGCGTCGACGCCGAATTCGTCGACGAGGGCGAGCGGGTTCACGACCGTGCCGGTGCTTTTAGACATCTTCGCCCCGCTCTGCAGCCACCAACCGTGGACCAACAGGCCTTTCGGCGGGGGCAGGCCGCACGCCTTGAGCATGATCGGCCAATACACCGCGTGGGGCGGTACGAGGATGTCCTTGCCGATGAGATTCCACGTGGCGGGCCACAGATCCTTGTCGATCACAGCGGAATAATAGTTCACCAGCGCGTCGAACCAGACGTAGGTGACGTAGCTTTCGTCAAACGGCAGCGGAATCCCCCACTCCAGCCGCTCCTTCGGACGCGAGATGCAGAGGTCGTTGAGCGGCTCCTTGAGAAACTCGAGCACCTGCTTCTGCCGGTAGCGCGGGAAGATGAAGTCGGGGTGGTCGGTTAGAAACTGCACCAGCCATTCCTGATACTGGCGGAGCTTGAAGAAGTAGTTCGCCTCCACAATCTCGGTGACCTCCCCGAAAATCTCGGGCCAGGTGCCATCCGGCAGCCGGTCTTTTTCCTGGAGGAACTGCTCCTGGCGCGTCGAGTAGAAGCCCTTGTATTCCGCCTGGTAGATCTCGCCCTTGTCGAAGAGCTGCTGGAGCATGGCGCGGACGACCTTCTTGTGGCGCGGCTCGGTGGTGCGGATGAAGTCGTCATAGGAAACGTTCAGACGATCATAGAGCGCGCGGAAGTCCGCGCTCGCCCGGTCAACATAGCTCTGCGGGTCAAGGCCGGCTTTCTTGGCGCTGGCCTGGACCTTTTGCCCGTGCTCGTCGGCCCCGGTCAGAAAATGCACCCGGTCGCCCATCTGCCGGCGGAAACGCGCGATGACGTCGGTCAGCACCTTTTCATAGGCGTGGCCCACGTGCGGCGCCCCGTTCACATAGTCGATGGCGGTGGTGATATAGAAAGACTGCATAAAAGGGTCAAAAACCTACCTGCCCCGGGGCATTTGTCGAAGGTTTTGACGCGCTCGCCTCGGACGGTCTATTCTGCACCCTGAAAGCCCGATACAATGAACCTCAACACGCGCTCGCTCGGCCTGGCCCTGCTGCTGCTCCTGCTCTTTCTGAGCGCGGCGCTGACGCTGCAGTGGTGGTTGAACCGCGAGACCCGGCAGTTGCAGACCGTCGCGATCGAGGAACAGCGGGTACGGCTGGCGCGGGCGGTGACGCTGAGCGGCCGGCCGCCGGAAAAATGGGACCAGGCTTTCCAGCGCGAGCTCGGCGCCATGCTCGACGGCACGGTGGAATTCTTCCGGTCCGACTCGCCGCCCCCGGCCGGAGCACACGCCGCCTCCGCCCTCACCTTCACCCAGGATGTGGCCGGCGCGCCCGGCTGGCAGGTCCGGGTTGCCTTTGCCCCCCCGGCCTTGCTGCGCGTGCAGATTCTGCACCAGCGAATGGTCGCGGTCATCGTGCTGCTCGCCCTCCTGCTCGCCCTCGTCCCGCTGTTGATTGTCGCCTTGGAATCGCGCAGCTCGCTGCCGCAGGACGGAGGCTCCCGCGGACCATGGGCCGCTACCCGCGCCCAGGCGTTCGGGATGGAACATTTCGCCAAAATATCCAACGAGCGCACCGTGGCCCTGGAGCAGGAGCACGGGGCCCGGATGCGCGCCGAGGAGGATTTGCAGGTCAACCGCACCCTGCTGGGCCATTCGGTGGCCGAGCGCGTGCGCTTGGGCCGCGAACTGCACGACAATATCTGCCAGACCCTTTACGCCGTCTGCCTGACCCTGGAGAGTGTGCAGAAAAAAGCCCCGCTGCCCGTAGAAATGAGGCGGCGCGTGGACCAGTGCATGACCGAGTTGCGTCGGTTGAACCAGGAAGTGCGGGCCTACCTGCAGGAGCTCGAGCCCTCCCGGGTCAACGGTCAGTCATTTGCCGGGGCGGTGGCCGGCATGCTTGGTTCGCTGCCGACGGATGGCGAGGTGCACATCGAGCAACGACTCGACGTGGCGGCGGTCGAACTCATCCCCGCGCACCAGATCGCGGAAATCATGAACATCCTGCGCGAGGCCGTGAGCAACAGCCTGCGCCATGGACACGCCCGCCATATCACGCTCCTCGCCGGCCGGAGCGACCAGGAGTTCGCGCTGGCCGTGCAGGATGATGGCCGCGGTTTCACCGCCGGTCCGGCTCACCCCGGCACGGGCCACGGCCTGACCAACATGCAGGCGCGGGCCAGCTCGCTCGGCGGCCAGCTGCGCGTCGAGTCCGCCCCGGGAAAAGGGACTCGCGTATTGCTCACCCTGCCCGTTGCTTCGCCCGCATGAGCGCTGCGCCAGACGCCAAAACCATCCGCGTGCTGCTGGTGGACGACAGCCCCCTCATCCGGCTGGGGCTGCGCAGCGCGCTCGAGGATTGCGCGGAGATCGTGATTGTGGGCGAGGCCGGCACGGCCGCCGCCGGTGTGACGGCCGTGGGCCAGTTGAAGCCCGACGTGGTATTGCTGGATCTTCACCTGCCGGACAAATCCGGACTGGTCGCCTGCCGCGACCTGCTCAAGGTGCGCCCGCAAACCCGGGTGCTGATTCTTACCTCCAGCAGTGACAAGTACAATCTGCAGGAAGCAATGAGCGCGGGTGCCCTGGGCTATCTGCTCAAAGATAATGACGGGGCGGCGCTGGCGGCGGCGCTTCGGACCGTGGCCGCAGGGAATTCCGTGCTCGACCCCTCGATGGCCGGGCAGGCGCTGAATCTGGTGAAGCATCGCGGCAGCCAGTCGGCGGCCGACAAGCTCAACCTGCTGTCACCGCAGGAGCGGCGCGTGGTGGCCTTGCTGGCGGAGGGAAAGACGAACAAGGAGATTGGCGACCAACTCGGCCTGTCCGAAAAGACCGTCAAGAACTACGTGGCGACCGTATTCACCAAACTGAACATCGCCCGGCGCGCCCAAGCCGCCGCTCTGTATGTCGAGGCCAGCCAGTCAGACCGGCCTGCTTGATCTGAGCCAGTCGGCCAGGAAGCGCCAGGCGCGTCCGCGGTGGCTGATTTTGTTTTTCTCCGCCTCGTGCAGTTCTGCATAGGTCCGGTCATGACCATCCGGGATGAAAAGTGGATCGTAGCCGAAGCCGCCCCGGCCTTCCGGCTCGCGCCGCAACGCGCCGGGACAGCGACCTTCGAAAACCCGTTCCACTCCGTCCGGTCCGCGCAGCACCAGCACGCAGACGAAGTGCGCCCCGCGCCTGTCGTCCGGCACATGGCGCGTGACTTCGGTGAGTTTTCTCAGGTTGGCCGCATAGTCGCCCTGCGGACCGGCGTAGTAGGCCGACTCCACGCCCGGCTCGCCGCCGAGCGCATCGACGCACAGGCCGCTGTCGTCGGCCAGCACCCACGCGCCGGGTGGCAGCAGGGCTTGAAGTGCCAGGGCTTTCTTCCGGGCGTTGCCTGCAAACGTGCCGGTGTCCTCCACCACCACGGGCATGTTCGCGGCCGCAACAATCTTCACGGGCAGACCCGACGCATCGGCCAGCGCCTGCATTTCCCGCGCCTTGTGTGGATTCCCACTGGCGAGATGGATCGTCCTCACTCGCCGTAAAGCTTCCGGGTGAAGACCGCCTCGTCCACGAACATCTTCTCCGGGTATTTGATGAAACCGCGCATCAGCGTGTCGTCGCCGTGCGCCTCATGCCGCACGCGCTCGAGCCGGATCGCGTTGGCGAGCGTCTCCGTCCGCAGGCCGCGCAGGATGCTTTTGCCCTTCTCGTCGGCAAAGAGCACCGGGGCGTGGTAGACCAGCAGGTATTCCAGTTCGCGGGCCTGGAGCAGTTCGCTCAGCAGTTGCGCCCCGCCCTCAAAAAACACCCCGGTGATGCCTTCCTCCGTGCAGCGCTTGCGGAAGTCGCTAAAATTGACCTTGGGCGAACTGGCGGGCAGCACCCAGGTCTTGACGCCGAGCGCGTTCAGCTTGCGCACGTAGCCCAGGCCGCCATGCGGGGTGGTCACCACGATGGTGTGCTCGCGAAACTCATCGGTGTAGACATTAGGCATGGCCTTGTCCGCCACCGTGCGCAGCAATCCGTCGAACACGAAGCGCCACGGGCACCACTCCGCCCCGCCCATCCGGGCCGTCAGCCGCGGATTATCGGCCCGCACGGTCCCGGCGCCCACGGCGATGGCCGGGAACAGCCGCCGCCAGCGATGCCCGTCGGATCGCGACTGCTCGCCGGTGATCCATTTCGAGTCACCCGTCCGCGTCGCCACCTTGCCGTCCAGCGTCACGCCCGACTTGGCGGCAAACAACGGCCGGCCCGTGCCCATCCAGTGGTTGAAAATCAGATTCAAGTCGGCGCACTCCTCCGCCAGCACCCCGGTGACCACCTCCACGCCTCCGGCCCGCAGAACCTCGAAGCCCTTGCCGGAATGCGCTGGATTTGGATCCGTCGCGCCCGCCACGACGCGCCCGATGCCGGCATCGACAATAGCGTCGGTGCATGGCGGCGTGCGGCCGTGCGTGCAGCAGGGCTCCAGGGTCACATAAAGCGTGGCGCCGGGCTTCGGCTTCCGGCCGAGCGCCCGCAGGGTGTTGATCTCTGCGTGTGCTTCACCGGCTTTCGCGTGATAGCCCTCGGCGACGACCTCGCCATGCTCGACGATCAACGCGCCAACCATCGGATTGGGATGCGTGTCACCCCATCCGCGCCGGGCAATGTCCAGCGCACGACGCATGAATCTCTCGTGTTCGTCCTGGCTCATCGGGCCGCCGCCGCCACGAACGGGTTGCTTTCCTTCTCCGTCCCCACGGTCGTCCGCGGTCCGTGGCCGGGAAAAACGACCGTGTCATCCGGCAGGGTGTAGATCTGCTCGCGGATGGACTGGGTCAAAACCTCGAGGCTGCCGCCCGGCAGATCCCAGCGGCCCACGCCGCCGTTGAAAAGCGCGTCGCCGACAAAGGCCGCTTTCGCTTCCGCCGTATAAAATAATATGTTGCCCGGGCAGTGGCCCGGCACATGCCGCACCTCGAACACCCGTCCGAGCGCGTTGAGCCTGTCACCCTGTCCCATCCAAGCGTCAACCTTCACCCCGACCAGGCCCATTTTCTGCCCCATGAAGCCCTCCATGATCTCCGGAGTCTCGATCAATCCCTGGTCGGCGCGATGCGCCCGCACCAGCGCGCCGGTTGACTTTCGCACCGCCTCCCCGTCCTGCGTGTGGTCCCAATGTCCGTGCGTCAGCCACAGTTCCTTCAGCGTGCAGCCTTCCTTGGCCAGCAGCGGCTGAATCCTGGCCAGGATGCCACCGGGTGCGTCCACCAGCACGGCCTCGCCCAGCTTGGATTCGGTCAGCAGGTAGCCGATGGTCTGGATCGGGCCGGACGGCAGCACATGGATTTTCACTCCGTCTAGATGCTCACACCCGGCCCTGTCCGCAAACGTAATTTGCCGGGTTGCCGGCGTCGGCACATTTGGCCGCGGGAATCGGACCGACCTGGATGCTCAGGGCCCGGCCAGCAGTTCGGCGATCGCCGAAGCCAGTGCTCATTGGCAAAGGGCTTGGTCAAAACCCGAGCAGCGCCCAGCCATTTGGCGATGGGCAGGTAATCCTTCGCCGACACCCGTCCGTCGCCGGACATTGCGATGATTTTCAGCTCGGGTTGCAGACTGAGCAGTTCGGAAATTGTTTCAATGCCCTCCTTCTCCGGCATGATGAGGTCGGTGATGACCAGATCCGCCGGATTGCTCTTGTGCAGGGCCAGACTTTCCTTGCCGTTACGCGCTTCAGTCACGGTGTAGCCCAGTTCCGCCAGGGTGGCGCGAAGCATTTTGCGGAAGAGTTCGTCGTCGTCGATCAGCAGTAAGCGCCTTGATCCTTTCGGGCGTGAGGCTGGCAGTATAGCCCGTGGTGAGGATGACGGGCAGATCGGTTCTGATTTCCCTCAATTGAACGGCAAGGTCCGCCCCGGTCATCACCGGCATGGTCAGATCGGTGATGACGAGCGCAAACTTCGCGGGCTTTTCTCGCACGATGCTGAGTGCCTCGGTTGGGTTGTTGCAGATCGTCACGGTGTAGCCGAGCTCTTCGAGCATGGCCCGGCCCAGCAGCGCCAGCGGTTTCTCGTCGTCCACAAAGAGCACGCTCTCGCCCCGGCCCCGCGGCACCTCTATGGCCGGGTCCACAACCTTGTCGGCCTCGGCGTCCTGGGCGGGAAAATACAAATGGAAGGTCGTGCCTTCTCCGGGCTGGCTGTAAACCGTGACGGCCCCGTCATGACTCTTCATGATGCCATGCACGGCGGACAGGCCCAGCCCTGTGCCCTCGCCTAGCGGCTTGGTGGTGAAAAACGGTTCGAAGATACGCTCCATGGTCGCGCGATCCATCCCGTGGCCGGTATCGCTGACCGTCAGCCGTACATAGGGGCCGACATGCAGGTTGGGGTTGCCCTGGGCCAGATGGGCGTCCACGTCGAATCGATCCAACCGCACTTCCAGCCGGCCGGGGCGATCCTTCATCGCATGCCAGGCGTTGGTGCAAAGGTTCATGACCACCTGATGGACCTGCGTGGCATCAGCCAGCACCGCCGGCAGGTCGCTGGCCAGCACCGCTTCGAAAACAATGGTGGACGGAATCGTTGCGCGCAAAAGATTAAGCGGCTCCACCACGAGATGTCGGAGCTGCACCAGCGAGCGTTGCTGCTGCTGCTGGCGGCTGAAGGCCAGGATCTGCCGCACCAGCGCCGCGGCCCGGTGCGCCCCCTGCAACAGCGAGCCGAGATACTCGCTGGCAGAGGGATTGTCCTTCAATTTCATCTTGGTCAGCTCGGCATAACCGATGATGGCCCCCAGGATGTTGTTGAAATCGTGGGCGATGCCCCCCGCCAGGGTGCCAATGGCTTCCATCTTCTGCGCCTGGCGAAACTGTGCCTCCATCTGGTGGTGCTCGGTGATGTCCTCCGCGGTGCCGACCACGCGGTAAACCCGGCCGGCCTGGTCGCGGATGGGAAAGGCCTTGTCGTGAATCCAGCGGATCGAGCCATCCGGCCGCATGATCCGGAAGGTCTCGTCGTAGTCGCCGCGGATTTGCTTGGTCAGCATGGCCGCGACCATCGCCTCGCGGTCCTCCGGATAGATGGCCTCCACCCAGTTGCGCGGCGCCTGGTATAGGCTTTCGCAGGTGCGACCCCAGATTTTCTCGTAGGCCGGGCTGATATAGAGCATCTGGTTTTTGTCCATATCCGTCATCCAGAAGACCTCATTGATGTTCTCCACCACCTGGCGGAAGCGCTCTTCACTTTCACGTGCCGCCGCCGCCGCCACCTTTCTCTCCCGTCGCGACCGACTTTGTTCCAAGACTTGATTGACCGCCTGCCCCAGTCGGGCCAGCCGGTCTTTCAACAGATAGTCCGAGGCGCCGAGTTTCATCGCCTCCACCGCGGTGTCCTCACCGATGGTGCCGGACACGATGATGAACGGCACCTCCAGGCCGCTTTGCTTCAGCAATTCCAAAGCGCGCAGTCCGCCGAACTGCGGCATCTCGTAGTCCGACAGGATAAGGTCGAGTCCGGCCCGGAGCTGCTCAATAAACGCCGGCTCCGTGTCCACCCGCTGCCACTCGGGCGCAAATCCCAACCGGCGCAATTCCCTCAGCACCAGTTCGGCATCGACGGGGTTGTCCTCGACGATCAGGACTTTGAGCGGCTGGGGCATTGCGTTATCCCTTCATCCTCGATGGGTGGTTGAGGAGCAGCCAATACATCCCCAGTTCCTGCACAGCGGCAATGAAGCCCTCGAAGTTCACCGGCTTCACGATGTAGCTGTTCACGCCGAGGTGATAGCTCTCGATTACATCCCGCTGCTCCTTGGAGGAGGTCAGCATGACCACCGGAATGACCTTGGTGCGAGGATCGCCCTTGAGGCGTTTCAGCACCTCCAGGCCGTCCAACTTGGGCAGCTTCAGGTCGAGCAGGATGACCTTGGGCGTGTCCTCCATCCGGCGCGCGGCGTGCTGGCCCTCACCAAAGATGAACTCAAGCGCCTCGACCACGTCGCGCACGACCTGGATGCGGCTGGTCACCTGCGCCTTGCGCAGGGCCCGCTGGATCAGTTCGAGATCCTGGGGATTATCCTCCACCAGTAGAATTTCCACGGCTTGGTTTTCGCTCATGATTTTGCCTCCTCTTGCAGGGTGAAAAAAAACCTGGCGCCGAGGTCGGGCGCCGCCTCGGCCCATACTCGTCCGCCATGCCGGTGGACAATGCGCTGCACAATGGCCAGGCCGACCCCGGTGCCCTCATAGTCTTCCGCGCGGTGCAGCCGCTGAAATACGCCGAACAATTTGGGTGCATAGCGCATGTCGAACCCGGTCCCGTTGTCGCGGACAAAATAGGTTTCCAGGCCCTTTTCCTGCCGGCATCCGATCTCGATGACCGCCGGGTCCCGTTTGCGCGAATACTTCAAGGCATTGGAAATCAGGTTGAGGAAAACCTGCTTCAGCAGGGCACGGTCTCCGCTGCAGGGCGGCAGCTCCCCGACCTTGGTCTCGATCCGCCGTCCTTCCTGTTGCAGCTTCAACTCACCCAGGCATTCGTGCACTAGCCGGCCGGTATCCACCGGCCGCTTTTTCAGTTCCTGCCGGCTCAACCGGGAGAAGGCCAGCAGGTCGTTGATCAGCGCGCCCATCTGCTGCGCGCTTTGGCGGATCGTCTGCAACTGGCGCTGGCCTTCCGCGGGCAGTTGCGGCCCGTGATCTTCCAGCACCGCCTGCGAAAACCCGTCTACTGCCCGCAATGGCGCGCGCAGATCGTGCGACACCGAATAGGAGAAAGCCTCCAGCTCCTTGTTCGCCGCCTCGAGCTGCGCCGTGCGCTCGGCCACGCGCTGCTCCAGTCCGGTGTTGAGCCGGTGAATCTCCTCCTCGGCCTGCTTGCGCTTGGTGATATCGTTCACCATTCCGAGCATGCGCACCGCCTCGTCCGCCGCGTTGGTGAAAACGTTCCCATGAACCCAAACCCAGCACAGCGTGCCATCGCGGCGAAGGATGCGGCACTCGAAGTCCCACTCCGTTTTTGCCGCCACGCCGGCGTGAAAAAGCCGGTTGGCGCGCTCCCGCTCCTCGGGATGGACATGCGCCAGGAATTTCTCGTAGGTCCAGTCCGCCTGCAGCTCTTCGTAGCCAAAAATCTGGTCGTGCCGCAAGGAGCGCGCCGCCGCATGCGTCACCAGATCGAGATCCCAGTAGCCGATATGCGCCGCGTCGAGCATGAGCCGGAGGGTCTCCCGGCTGACTTGCTGCGCCGCCTCGGCGCGCTGCTGGTCTTCGAGGATGCCCAGCAGCGCGCGGCGGGATTCCTCCGCGGTTTCCAGAAGCTTGCGGCCTTCCGCTTCGCTGCGGACGAGTTCCGCCGTGCGTTCCTGCTCGGCCGCCCACTCGCGCCGCAGTTTTGCGAGCCCGAGATGCGTCCGCACCCGGGCCAGCAGTTCGCGCGCGGCAAATGGCTTGATAAGATAGTCATCAGCCCCCGCCTTCAGGCCGCCAACCGCCGCTTCCTCGCCGGCCCGCGCGGACAGGAGGATCACGGGCACATGCCGCGTGCGGACATCCGCCCGGAGTTCCCGGAGCACGCCGAAGCCGTCAAGCCCCGGCATCATGATGTCGGTGAGGACGAGATCGGGCGGAGCCGCGAGCGAGACGGCCACCGCCTCCGTCCCGTTGGACACCGCGGTCACGGTGTAGAACTCACCGAGCAAACGGTGCACGTATTCACGCATGTCCGCGTTGTCGTCCGCCCAGACGATACGGGCGCGGTCGGCATCCGCGGCCGCCACGGCCCCGGCAGACGGAGCCGGCACGACCGGGACCCACTGCAACGATTCCTCGACGTAGGCCGCTGTCCGTGTTGAAGGCTCGAGCGGCATGGCCGCCACAATGTGCGCGTCGGGCAAATGGGCGCGGCCCGGCTTCAGGGTTGCGATGAAGGTGCTGCCCTGTCCTGGCACGCTCTCCACCCGCACCGTGCCGCCGTGAAGCTGAATCAGCTCGTGCACCAGGGCGAGCCCGATGCCCGTGCCCTCGTGCGTGCGGGAGCGCGCCCCTTTTACCCGGTGGAAACGTTCGAACAGGTGCGGTACGTTATCCGCGGGAATGCCGACCCCGGAGTCCGCCACGGCGAGCTCGATGTGGTCGCCGCGCCACCGGAGCGAGACGCGGATTCCGCCGGTGAAAGTGTGCTTGAATGCGTTTGAAACCAGATTGAGCACGATCTTTTCCCACATCTCCCGGTCCACGAACACGGGTTCGGGCAACCCCGGACAGTCCACCACCAGTGTGAGCCTGGCCTTCTCGATGGCGGAGCGAAACATGCCCGCCAGCTCGGTCGTGAGCGCGGCCAGGTCGGTCGGCTGATAACTGGCCTGGGCGCGGCCCGCCTCGAGGCGCGAAAAATCAAGCAGGGAGTTGACCAGCTTGAGCAGTCGCATGGAATTGCGGTGGGCCGTCGCGAGCCGTTCGCGGCGTGGCGCGGACAGCGGGGAGGTTTGCTCACCCAACTCGTCCTCCAGCGGGCCGAGCATCAGCGTGAGCGGTGTGCGAAATTCGTGGCTGATGTTGGCGAAGAAGTCGGTCTTGGCCTGGTTGATCTCCGCCAGCGCCTCGGCCTGGCGGCGCTTCGCCTCGTCGGCCAGCGCGCTGGCGGCCACATGGCCCACCGTGGTGGCGAGCAGTTCATGGAACGTGCCGTAGGCCTCGTTCATCGGCAGGCGCGTGCTCAGGCCGGCGACCATGAGACCGGGCAGCCCCTCGTGCCCGGGCGATGCGATTGGTTGAACGCGTGCCGACGCGATCGGCTCCGGATACGGGCCGCAGACCAGCCCCGGGAAGCGGGTGCCCACGTCATCCACGGCCGCCGCCATGCGGGTTGCGGCAACCCTCGCCAACGGCCAGCCTGTGTCCTCGTGCGTGAGATCCACGACCGCCGGACTGGCGGCACCGCCGGGAGCCAACCCCGTCTGCGCGACGAGCCGCGCGGTGCGGCGGTCCTCGTCGAGCCGGTAGAAAAGAGCAAACGGCACATCGAACGCGGCCTCAGCGAGGATCAGCGCAGTGCGGCGCAACGCCTCGTCGAGGGACTGCGCTTCGAGGCCGATGGCGGTCAGGTCGCGCAGCGTCCGCGTGCGCCGCTGGCCCACCATCTTGCCCGTGGTTTCGGTGACGGGGTGGAACAGCCCGGCGACCTCGCCGCGCTCGTCGCGGATCGGGCTGAATGAAAAGGTGAAGAACGTCTCCTCGAGATAACCGAGCCGGTCGAGAAACATGCGCTGGTCCTCGAGGAAGGCCGCCGTGCCCGCCAGCGCGCTGCGAAACGCGTCGCCAATGACGGGAAACGCCGACGCCCAGCACTCGCTGAAGTCCTGCCCCATCGCGGCCGGATGCTTCACGCCGCAGATCGGCCAGTAGCCGTCGTTGTAAAGCTGGACGTGGCGCGGTCCCCAGGCCAGCGCGAGGGGAAAATTCGAGTTCAGCACGAGGCTGACGGCGGTACGCAGGCCCGGCGGCCAGGACTCGATGGGCCCGAGCGACGTCCGGGACCAGTCCTTCGCCCGCACCACCTTGCCGATCTCACCGCCGCCGGTGAAGGATCTTTCGGTGTTCGCGGCGGGCGCAATCGCCTGTTTACTAGGTCGCCGGTTCATCACTGGGGGGGGCGGTGTAACGGGTGGTCTGGCCCTGCGCGGCCAGCAGTTGGTTTACTTCAGTCTTCAGCTCCAGCATACGACCCTCGCGACCGATGGTCACCGCCTGCCAGCGGAGCAGTTCCGCCAGTTGCCCCTGGATTTCCCCCTCCGCCTGCTTTCGCTCGGTGATGTCACGGATCACCGCCAGCAGATTGCCGTCCGGCATTTTTGTCGCGATCACATCCGCCGGAAAACTGGAACCATCCTTGCGCCGGAATTGCCACTCCCGCTGGTAATCGGATTTCGCTTTGATCACGGTCAACGCCTTCCCGATGTGCGGGATCTCGGCCGGGACCACGATGTCCCTGGCGTGCAACCCGATGAATTCCTCACGGGTATACCCGAGCATCCGGCACATGCTCGGGTTGGCATCCAGATAATAGCTTTGCTGATCGGCGATGACAATGCCGTCTGGCGCATAGTCAAAGAGCGTGCGATAGCGCGCCTCGCTGGCGCGCACCGCCGCCTCGGCCAGCTTGCGCGCCGTGATGTCCATCACCGCGCCATGAAAGCTCACCGCCTTGCCCGTCGCGTCGCCCTCGACCCGCCCTCTCGCGTGCAGCCAGAGGAGTTCCCCTGTTTTTTTCCGGACGCGATACTCGACGTCGTAATGTCCACAGGACTGGATTGCCCGGGTGAGGCCGTCTGAGACCGCCGGTCGGTCTTCTTCCAACACCGCCTGAAGATAGGCGGCCGCAGGCAGGCCTTGGGTCGCGGCGGCCGCTTCGATGGAAAACGCGCGGGCGGTGAATTCGTCGGCGGCCAAACGGTCGTTCGTGATGTCCCAGGTCCAGGTCCCGATCGAACCGGCAGCGAGCGTTGAATTCAACCGCGCCTGGGTGGCGCGCAGCGATTCTTCCATCCGCTTCAACACATTGACATCGGTATTGGTGCCGAACCACTGCACTACCCCACCCTGGGCATCCTTCAACGGCTGCCCCCGAGTCAAAAACGTGCGGAACTGTCCGTCCGCCGCGCGCAACGGAAACTCCATTTCAAACGGCTCCCCGGAAGCAATGGCGGCTTTCCAGTTCACCATCACCTTCGGCAGCACGTCAGGATCATGCACGCTCTGCCAGCCCCAGCCCTCCATCTGTTCCGGGGTGGTGCCGGTGTATTCATACCAGCGCCGGTTATACCAGAAGATGAAGCCGTCGGCCTGGGCGATCCAGGCGAGCTGGGGCATGGAATCCGCCATCGTGCGGAAGCGCTCCTCGCCTGCCTGCCGCGCTTCCTCGGCCTCCTTGCGCTTGGTGATGTCGGCGCGGATGGCGACATATTGGCGGGGTTTGCCCTGATCATTGAGGAAGGGGACAATGGTGGTGTCCACCCAGTAAAAAGTGCCGCCCTTCGCCTTGTTCTTGATTTCACCGCGCCAGACCCGGCCATGCCCGATCGTAGTCCAAAGTTTGCGGATGAACTCCTTCGAGTGATGGCCAGAGTTGATGATCCGGTGGTCCTGGCCGAGCAGCTCCTCGCGTGAATACTTGGAGATCGCGCAGAACTTGTCGTTCACGAAGGTGATCTTTCCGCGCGCGTCGGTGATCGCCACGATGGCGTGCTCGTCCAGCGCGGTGCGGAGATCGCTGTTGGCCTTCAGCGCTGCCCGCAGTTCGTCGTGCCCGTGCTCGGCCGCGATGCGACTCCTCTCCGCCCAGCTGCGCGCCTGCCGCAACGCCTCGCAGATCGCGCTGATCAGCGCGCCCGAGAAAATCAGAATCGCCAGTTGCCAGCGCTGGGTGGACGACGCGATGGCGAAACTGTGAGTGGGGGGCAGCAGATAATAGCACCCGCCGAGAACAACCGTGCCCGTGGCCACCAGCCCGGGTCCCAGTCCACCCAGATAGGCGCTGATGATGATCGGCACAGTGAAGATGATGAACGTCGGTCCTTCGAGCCACGAGCCGATGAGCGTCCGCACCCACAAAGTGAGCAGCGCAAGCGCCACGGCCAACGCATACGCCATCCTATGGGCTCGCCCATTCGAAACGAAGGAAGGTTGAACCGCACTCATGCGTGCCCTTTCTGCCGCACGACTCCGGCGGCAATCGCCAGTTTTAGATTCCACCCCATCCCTTCCGGAACCATCCAAATGATGGCGCCGGAACTCTCCTCCCATGCCAGACTGGGGCAGACAGCTCTCATACGGGCTCCTGATTGCGCGGGGTTGTGTTGGAGTGAGCCCACCACCGCAAAATCACCTGGCCCGTATCTGATGACCCTGCGGCAGTGCGCTATCGTATCCTGCGCGCCCCCATCTTGCAGACAGGTTGCGATATAGCAAGGGTGCATTGCCTGCCTGATTCCACAATCGCTGCCCGGAATTCACTGCCTCGCCATCCGGCAGCGCTTCCCTTCCTTCCAACTTGCCTCCCCATCACCGGTGATCTGTTCTCTGTTCACATTTCATGACCTCAGCCGAAACCCGCTCGTCGTTCCTCGAGTTCTTCAAGTCGAAGCAGCACGCCATCGTGCCGTCGTCCTCGCTCATGCCGACGGCCCCCAATCTGCTGTTTACGAACGCCGGGATGAACCAGTTCGTGCCCTATTTCCTCGGCGATCAGGCCGCGCCGTGGAAGCGCGTGGCCGACACCCAGAAATGCATCCGCGCCGGCGGCAAGCACAACGACCTCGAGGACGTCGGCTTCGACACCTACCACCACACGATGTTCGAGATGCTGGGCAACTGGTCCTTCGGCGACTACTTCAAGCAGGACTCGCTCACCTGGGGCTGGGAACTGCTCACCAAGGTCTGGGGCATCCCGCCCAAGCGCCTCTTCGCCACCGTCTACAAGCCCGGCAAGGGCGAGCCATCCGAACTGGATCAGGAAGCCTACGACATCTGGACGGGGATTTTTAAAAAGGCCGGCCTCGATCCCAAGGTCCACATCGTCTACGGCAACAAGCAGGACAATTTCTGGATGATGGGCGACACCGGCCCCTGCGGCCCCTGCTCCGAGATTCATTTCAACCTGCTGCCCGACGACGACGAGAAGGCCGGCCGCGCGCTCGTAAACAGCTCGTCGCCGCGCTGCATCGAGATCTGGAACCACGTCTTCATCCAGTTCAACGCGAACGCCGACGGCACCTTCGCCCCGCTCGCCGCCAAACACGTCGACACCGGTCTTGGCTTCGAGCGCGTGGCCGGCATCCATGCCACGACGAAGGGCTTCAAGGATTTCTCCGCCGAGCCGTCCAATTACAACGCCGACGTCTTCAAGCCGACCTTCGACAAGATCGCGGCACTCTCCGGCAGGCAATACACCGGCACCGTCCCGAAGGAGCGCTCGGGACTTAAAGAGCAGGAACAAGTGGACATCACCTTTCGCGTTCTCGCCGACCACGCCCGCTGCGTGTCTTGCGCCATCGCCGATGGCATCCTGCCCGGCAACGAAGGCCGCAACTATGTCATTCGCCGCATCCTCCGCCGCGGCATCATGTATGGGCAAAAGAATCTCGGTTTGAAGACCGGCGACTTCTCTGCGCTGGTCGCGCCCGTCATCGAGTCCCTCGGCGACGTCTTCCCCGAACTGAAAACCCAGCGTGTGATGATCGAGAAGGCCATCCGCGCTGAGGAGGAATCATTCGGCCGCACGCTCGACAAAGGCCTTCAAATCTTCACTAAGGCGGCAGCTGATGGTGAAATTTCGGGCGAAGCCGCCTTCGAACTCTACGACACTTACGGCTTCCCGCTAGACATGACCCAGTTGCTCGCTGCGGAACGCGGTTTGTCGACCGACCTTGACGGCTTTGAGGAGCTCATGGATGCGCAACGCGAGCGCGGCCGCGCAGCGCGGAAGACCGACGTTATTGTCGCTGCCACCGAAGGCGAGGCCACAGCCGCCGCCACCAAATTCACTGGCTACGAACTCCATGCCACCAGTGTCACTCACGCGAAGGTCGTGGACGTGGTGAAGACTGAGAAGGACACCTATCTCGTATTCGACCAGACACCCTTCTACGCCGAGATGGGCGGACAAGTCGGCGACACCGGTCATGCGCTTATCGCCGGCCACAAGTCCGACATCGTCGACACCGTGAAGGACAAGTCCGGCCGGCACCTCCACCGCCTGTCGGCGGAAAGTGCCAAGGACCAAGTGCCAAGTATCGGAGCTTCGGCTACGCTGCACGTTGACTTCGCCCGCCGCCGGGCCATCAACCGCCACCACTCCGCGGCGCACCTGATCCACTGGGCCTTGAGGAAAATGCTCGGCACGCACGTCCGGCAGTTCGGCACGCACAAGACGCCCGACCGGATGCGTTTCGACTTCACCCACTTCGAGCAGCTCACCCACGCGCAAATCAAAGAGTGCGAGCAGCTCATCAACGAAAAGGTCATCGACAACTCTCTGGTCATCTCCGCGGAGATCGAATACGCTAAAAAACCCGACGACGTCCTCGCCTTCTTCGGCGACAAATACGGCAAATACGTCCGTGTCGTGGACATCGGCGGCTACTCCAAGGAACTCTGCGGCGGCACGCACGTCAGCACCACGGGCGAGATCGGTGTCATCAAGATCGTCGCCGAAATGGCCATCGCCGCCGGCACCCGGCGCATCGAGGCCGTCGCCGGCCAGGCGGCCCTGGACCACATCGCCGCCAAGGAAGCGGCGCTGGCGGCCGTCAGCCACCGGCTCAACGCCGGCGTGCACGACGTCGCCCAGAAATTCGAGATCGTTCTCACCCACCAGAAGGAACTCGAGAAGAAGTTGAAGGCCTACGAGGCCAAGGCCTCGGCCGGCCTCGCCGACGAACTCGCTGCCACCGCCGTCACCAAGGACGGCCTCAAGTGGGTTTCGACAATCGTCACCACGGATTCGCCCGAGACACTCCGCTCCCTCGGCAGCCAGGTGCTGCACAAAATCGGCAACGGCGTGGTGCAACTCGGCGCCGTGTTCGACGGCAAGGTCAGCCTCGTGGCCCACTGCTCGCCCGAGGCGATCAAGGCCGGCCACCAGGCCGGCAAACTCATCAGCGGGCTCACCGCCAAGCTCGGCGGCAAGGGCGGCGGCAAGCCCGACTTCGCCATGGGTGGCGGCGGCGATGCGTCCAAGCTCGCAGAAGTGCTTAAAATCTAGCCTGCCATTTGGCCGGCAGCCTGTTGCCATCTGGCGCTTTCTACTTGCGCTGCTGCGGCAGGCAAGTAGCCTGTCTCCATGAAAACCCGCAAGCCCAAGGCCACCACTTACGAGCAGGTCCACGACAATCATGCCATGGTGCAGCGGGTCGAAGAGGGGCTCCCCGTGATGGAGGTTGTGAAGTTCAGCAAACAGGCCGGGTTCACCAATGAAGAGCTGGCACGGTTGATCCAGATACCCGCCCGCACCTACGCCCGCCGAGTAGCTGGCAAATCCCGCCTGAAGATCCACGAGGGCGAACGAGCCGCCCGCCTCATGCGGGTTTTTGAGCGGGCGAAACGACTCTTCGTCACTGACGAGAACACCCGCGAATGGTTTAATTTCAAGGTTCCAGCCCTCGGTTGGCGCACCCCGCTGGATTTCGCCCAAACAGAGCCAGGCGCCCGTGAAGTCGAGGCGGTCATTGAGCGAATCGAGGACGGAGTTGTGATGTGAGCCCAGTGGTGCTTTGGCGGTTGAATCCCGCTTATCACGCCGCAAAAGCCATGTCGGGTGATGGTTCCTATCGTCGGGGAGGACGCTGGAGTCCGCCGGGCATCCGTGTCATCTATTGCGCCGATTCCCGTTCACTCGCACTTGTGGAAGTGCTGGCGAATATCAGGGGTGACGAGCTATTCCAGCGTCAGCAATGGGTGATTATTTCCGTTCAAGTGCCTGAAAGTTTGATCGAACGACCCGGCCATGTGCCGGATTCGTGGCGGGAGACACCCTACCCTACAGCGACGCAAGCCTTCGGGGCCGAGTGGGTGCAAAGCCAGCGCAGTGTGGCTCTGCGGGTGCCGAGTGCGGTGGTCGCGGGCGAGTTCAACTACCTGCTCGACCCGGCGCATCCGCAGTTCGGGAAGGTCAAGATCGGCAAACCCGAGCCGTTCTCCTTCGATCCGCGGCTCGCGAAATAACCTGCCCGTTTCCGGACTGGCCTTGCCGCCGTTTCGGCCTACCCTGCGAGCATGGATTTGAAGTCCATCGTCTCCGAGATCTGCGACCAGGCGGATGATTTTCTCGCCGGGGTGACCAAGCGTGACGAGGCCAAGGCTGGCGTCGCCGAGTTGCTGACCATCCGCTACTCCAAGCTGCCCCCGGCCGACCGGAAGGCCGTCACCGAGCAGGTCATGCGCATCCTGGAGCGGGAGGCATTCTTCGAGCGCGACCCCGGCAAAGGGGATGAAGACATCGCCGCGGCGGAGGAGTAACCCGCCGGCCGTCAGCGCTTCGGCACGAGGGCGCCATGAATGGCGCTGGCCAGATTTTCCATGGTGAAAGGCTTGGTGATCACCTCGCGGATGTTGAGGCTGCTGGACGCCCGGGAATCGAACGTCTTGCCGTAGCCCGTGAGCAGCACGGCGGGCAGCCCCGGCTTGAGCCGGATGGCTTCGCGAATCAGATCGACCCCGCTCAGTTCGGGCATGCTGAGGTCCGTCATCAGGAGGTCGATGTCAGCCAGGTTCAGCCGGAAGTATTCCAGCGCCTCACGCGGCTTGACGAATACGGTCACGCGATAGCCGAGGCGCGGGAGCATGACGCGGGCCACCTCGGCGATCGGGGTCTCGTCGTCGACAAAAAGGATGCGTTGGTTCTGCCCGGTGGCCAGGTCCGGAACCTGCTTGGTTTCCGCCCCGGCACCGTCCGCATTCGCGGGGAAATACAGACTGAAGGTGGTGCCCCGGCCGGGTTCGCTGGACACGGAGATGCCGCCGTTGTGCGACTGGACAATGCCGTGGACGACGGCCAGCCCCAAACCGGTGCCATCGCCAACGGGCTTGGTGGTGAAAAACGGCTCGTAGATGCGCTGCAGGGTGGCGGCATTCATCCCATGGCCGGTATCGGACACTTTCAGGCAGACATAGCGACCCGGGGGCAGGCCGGGCTTTGACTGCGAAGCCTGGACGGACAGTGAGACCGCCGCCAGTGACACATTCAGCGTGCCCCCGCCGTTCCGCATCGCATGCAGGGCGTTGGTGCACAGGTTGACCACGATCTGGTGCATCTGGGTGGGATCGGCCAGCACGGCCGGCAGGTCGCGCGCCGCGGCCACCTCCAGCCGGACCGCCGGAGACAAATTTACCTCGATCAGCCTGGCTGCCTCGATCACGAGCGGCCCCAGCTGCAGGACGCGTTTCTCCTGATCGCGCTGCCGGCTGAACATGAGGATCTGTTGCACGAGATCCTTGGCGCGGTTACTGGCGACCAGGATTTGCGAAACCTTGGCCTGCCCCGCGTCGCCCGGCGGGAGCAGCAGTTTCAGCAGCTGGGCGTTGCCGAGGATGGCCGCCAGGATGTTGTTGAAGTCGTGGGCGATGCCGCCTGCCAGCGTGCCGATGGCCTGCAATTTCTGGGCCTGGCGCAGCTCCTCCTCCAGCTTGCGGCCGTGCTCCTCGGCCTGCCGCTGCTCGGTGATATCCATGATGCTGCCGCGAATCAGGGTGCGGCCGTGGGCCGGCAGCCGCACCAGGCGGATTTCACAGGGGATTTCGCGGCCGGTGCGGCTGCGGTGCACCCACTCGAAAGTCGGCGTGCCGCCCGCGACGGCGAGGGCGACCTGGGCGGCGGTCACCTCGGCGGAGCGCCGGCCATCAGGCTGGTTCTCCGGACTCAAATCCGCCAGGCCGTGCCGGCTCAGCTCCTCGCCCGACATCTCGAACAGCAGCTCGGCCTGCTGGTTGTAGTCCACAAAACGCCCCTGGTTCAGGTCGAGCACGACGATGGCCTCCGGTGCGGTCTGGATCAAAAGGCGGTAGCGGGCCTCGCTTTCGCGCAGGGCGGCCTCGGCCTCATGCCGGTCGGTCACGTCCAGCAGCGTGCCGATGATCGCCGGCTTTCCCTGGTGTTCAATGCGGTTCCCATGGGACTCGAGTTGCAGCGGCCAGCCGTTGCGGTGCAGGCCGCGGAAGGAATAATTTTGCCCGGTGGTTTCCCCGCGCAGCCGGCTGGCCAGGGAAGCCAGGATGGCGGCGCGATCCACCGCCGCCACCAGGTCGGCCACCACCAGGCGTTCGGTGATCTCCGCTGGCGTATAGCCGAAGATCTCCGCCAGCCGGGGATTCACATAGGCGAATCGGTTGTTCTGGATGAGATACACCCCGACAATGGACTGCTCGACGAGGGAGCGAAACTGGGGTTCACCCGCCCACTGCAGGCTCTCCGCCTTTTGCAGGATTCGCAGATAGTGCCGCACCAACAGGACCAGCAGCGCCGAGGTCACGGCCACGAAGCCCAGGCCCTTGCTAATTTCCAGCCAAAGCAACTCGCGGGAGGCGCCAGTGCGGCCGACGACCACGAGTTCCGAAACCACGATCCAAGCCGCGGCCAATCCTCCGTAGATGCCCGCCACTTTCAAAGCCATCAGCCAGGTGGCGGAAGGCCGCGGCAGCGGCGGCAAAGGGGAAGCCGGGATGGATTGCATGCAGGAAAAGCGGGAGAGGAAATATATTGGCCGGCCGCTCAACGAGTACGCAAGTGAGGATGGCAGCGCAAGCGCAGAGGGACTTCGCCGAGCCGTCGCTTGACCCGGCGCCCGGGCTGGCGATGTTAGTCCCTCCACTTGACGCCCACCTCCCCACCGCCCGTCGCGCCCGCCCTGTGTGTGCTGCTCGCTTTCAACGCGAGCAACCAGCTGGCCGTGCGCCGGGCCGGCACCCGGCTGGGTCATGCGTTTGTCGGCGCGGACGAGGCGATGGCGCAAGCCCGGCTGGCCGCCAGTTTCCCGGACCACACGCCGCCGGCGGAATATTTCACCTACACCGCCAATGGACCGGGCTACCGCGTTTTTTTCACGCAGGTGAACGGGGCGCCGGCTGATGGCGAAGTGGATTTCCGCACCCTGGAGCAGCTGCAGGCCGCGCGCGATTCACTGGCCCCGGCGCTGGCCGGAATGCTGGACCAACTCGATCCTTATCTCATCGCCGTCCCCTACCTGCACCTCGGCGAAAACGACTACATCTACAAATTTCGCGTCGAGAAGGACCGCAACCGCGACATCTACCAGCAGGATGAAGCCGCGCGGGGGCTTTACCAAAGCCGGTTGTGCGAGGCCATCAAGACCGTCTCGCGCACGAACGAGCGGACCGCTTCCCAGCCGGCCAGGCTGGACTTCGGCGCGGTGCAATATGTCATTCCCAGCCATTTCGGCTTCTGCCTCGGGGTGAAGAACGCCATCGAGCGCGCCTACGAGACACTGGCCGAGAATCCCGGCCGGCGCGTTTTCATGCTGAGCGAGCTGATCCACAATCCGTTCGTGAACGAGGACCTGCTGCGGCGCGGCCTGCGCTTCCTCCAGACCGACAAAGGCCGGCCGTTCACCACCGGAGGCATCATCGCCACGGCCGGCCGCCACGAACCGCTCCTCTGGGACACGCTCACCAGCGAAGACATCGTGATCATCCCCGCCTTCGGCGCGACCGACGAAGACAAGAAAAAGCTCGTGCGCAAGGGCATCCGCGTCGCGCAGTTTGACGCCACCTGCATGCTGGTGGAAAAAGTCTGGAAGGCGGCCCGCACCTTCGGGCGCGAGGGCTTCACCGTGGTCATCCATGGCAAGAGCGAGCACGAGGAGACCAAGGCGACCTTCTCCAATTCGCGCCGCCACGCCCCGTCGATCATCATCCGCAATCTCGACGAGGCCCGGCTGCTCGGCGACTACATCGCCGCCCCGACGGAGGCCAGGCGCACCGTGCTGCTGACCCGGTTCGCGGGGCTGCACACGCCGGGACTGGACCCGGCCCGCCACCTGGACCGCATCGCCGTGGTCAACCAGACCACGCTGCTGATGAACGAAACCGCCGCGATCATCGACTACTTCAAGGCCGTCTTTGTGGCGAAATACGGCGAGGCGGACGGACCGGCCCATGTCGGTGGCGCCGGGAAAAAGGATACGCTGTGCTACGCCACGCAGGTGAACCAGGATGCCTTGCAACGCGCCTTGGCCGAGCCGCTGGACGCCGCCTTCATCCTCGGGGGCAAAAACAGCTCCAACACCTACCAGCTCTACCGGCTGTGCGAGCAGAAGCTCGGCAGCCGCGCGTTCTTCATCCAGTCCGAGGCCAACATCCGCTCTCGGGATGAAATCGAGCACTACGTCTTTCCCGTCGCCGGCCACGGCACCGGCGGGCACACGGAAATCCATCCGCTCTGGCCTCGCGACGATTCACCCAAGCGGGTGCTGATCACGGGCGGGGCCTCCTGTCCCGACGGGCTGGTGCAGCAGGTGGTGACCCGGATCAATTCGTTTTTCCCGCCCCAGCTTCTGCACAGCATCGACGACGTGCTGGCCGCCCAGCCGACGGGCTGAGCCCGACTAGAACTTGATGCTGATGCCGCCGCGGATGCCGACGGAACTGCCGAGATCGATGCGGGCCGTGCGGCCCCCCACCATCTGGTCATAGTCACCAAATTTCTGCGCGCTGACGCCGCCGAACAATCCGGTGCGCTCATTCGCCAGCCACTCCAGGTTGAAATCCGCGTAGTAGCCGCTGAGAAACTTGGTGGCGGTGCTCTGTTCGGTGGAGGTAATAAGGCCGCCCGCGTCCGGTATTTCAAAGCTTTCCACCACACTGTAGCGCGTGCCGGCGTAGGCTCCGGCCACGCCAAGACTGGCGCTCAGCCCGAAACGCTCGGTTAGCTGGGCGTGAACGGACGGCCCAAGTTTCACCATCAAGTATTCGCCCTTGACCTGGTAGTTGCCGTGCACCGTGGTCCCGCCCTCGACCGCGGTCGAGGTGCTGAGCGCGGGATCGGGCGCGGCGGCCAGCGGCGTGGTGGTTTCCAGCCCCAGGGTGGCGATCAAATGGCCGGAGCTATCAAGCAAATCGGTGTAACTCGGGGCGCTGTAGGGTGTGGCCGGCGTGGTGGCGGGGGCGGCCTGCCCATTGAGCGAATAAAAGTCGGTGTTGGTGTGCAGCGTGGCGGAGATGTTGCCCCCGATCTTGTTGTTGATGTCGTTCAGGGCGATGCCCGTGAGCAGGCGCCATTCCGTGTGCTTCGACAGCCGCCCCATGGTGCGCTCGAACTGCAGTTCGATGCCGCCGGAAGGCCCCTGCTTTTTGTCCAGCATGGCTCCGTCGCTGGTAGCGCTGTAGCTGCTCATGGCGATATACCCGGGACGCCGGGACGCCTGCTCCGGTGCGCTGTAAGACCAGCTGCGGGTGAGGCCGGGTGTGTAGCTGAGGAAATTGCCGGTGACCACGGTGGTGTCAGTCGTGCCGATGACGTTGCCATTCGCGTCGGTGACATTGGAGGTGACCACGGTGGTCGTGATATATCGCCCGCCCGGCGGCGAGTTCTGGTTACCGTTGGCGTCGAGTTCATTGGCGCGCGGCACGTCAATGTTCACCAAGCCGTTGTTGTAAGTGCGCTGGGCCACGCCGGCGGAAGCGGGCGCCGGCGTGACGTCGAAGGGCACCACCCCCAACTGGCTGAAATTCACCTTGGCGCCGGAGCTCAACACCCGGAAGCCGATGGACAGGTTATTCTTGGGCACATACCAGTCGGCGGAGTCGGCGCGCGTCAGGGCCACCATGCGCTCATCCTCGTTGCTGCTGGTCTGGGCGGCGAGCAAAGCCGGCAAGGCAAGGAGGCTGATCACGAGGGCGGACTGAAGCGGACGGAGAGACATAAGGGAAATGGAGATAGGGCCGGCTGGGGGCCTTGGAAAGGTCAAATTGAACAAGGTTCCGTTTCAGGCCTTTTCCTTGGCCTCCGGCTGGATCATGCCGGCCTTGATCATGCCCTTCTTGAGATCCTCGGCCTTTTGCTCGAGCTCGGTCTCCTTTTCCTGCTGGGCCTGCATTTTCTCGAACAGGGAGGCCTCGCTCTGGTTGAGAAATTCCTCGCGCTCCTGCTGGGCCGCGCGCTGCTCCTTGATGGAGGCTTCCTGGCGGTCCAACTCCTCCTTCAACTTGCCGAGGGCGGCCATTTCCTCGGGATTGACGGCCCCGGGCGCAGTCCCTGCCGCCGGCTGCTTGCGCATCGCATCGATGACCTTTTCCCGAGCCTGCAACAACGCCTCCGTCTCCGCCAGGGCGCGATCGCGCTCGGCCAGTTTGTTCTCGGCATCGGCCAGCGCCATCTCGCGTTCGCTTGCCTTGGCCTCGAGCGCGCGCAGCGCCTTTTCCAAGCCCTCAACCTGCTCCCCGCTGAGCATGGGTTTGCCGCCCCATGGCGGCCGGGACTGCGACATGATCGCATCGATGGATTTGCGGGCCGCCGCGGTGGCCTGGGAGGCCTCCTGCGCCCGCTGAAGCGGGCTGATGCGGCGGGGCAGCACCAGCGGTTTGGGCCCCGTGGGTTTGACGGGAAACTTGATGTCACCCGGCGGCGGAAAGGCCGGGCCGGGGGCGGTCGCCTGGGGCGGCGGCGCGAACGCCGGCGGGAGCGGCGCCCCGGGAGGAGTTGGCGTCTTCGGGTCCACAGATGGAAGGTGGCAGGATTAGCGTTTGCCGAACAGCCGGGAAAACATCCCGCCCTTCTTCTCTTCCGCCGCGGGCGCCGCCTTGGGATCGACTTTCACCACCGCCGAAATCAGCCGCACCGCAATGGCCTCACGCGCATGATCATTGATCACGGCAAAATAGCGGGCGTAGGTACTGCCGTCCGACAGATATTGGACTAAGGCGGCTTTGCCGTCCTTGAACCAGTCCAGCGCGGCCTGCACCGTGGGGCGCAACCCCGACTCGAGTTTTTCCACCTGTTCCTTGGTGATGGTCTTGGCACTGGCGGTGTCCGCCGTGTTGAGCTTGGCGCCGTAGGCCTTGGCCAGGGACAGCTGATCCGCCCGGGGCAACCCCGCCGCGATTAGTCCGATGGCCTCCGCGAGATGGAGACCGGTGGAGCCCTTGCGGTAGGGCAGGAATTGAGCGATGCCCTCCTCGTCACCCTGGGTCAGGGCATTCAACGCGTTGCGGAAATCGCCGCCCAGCACCACGCGAGTGGACATCTGCTGGCCAAGATTGGCAAAGCCGCCGATGGTGCTGATGCCCTCGGAATTGCAAACGATGCGCGTGCCTTCGCTGAAGTTGGCCAGCAGGAGCGGATAATTCTCAGGGATGCGCAGCCGGGCCAGGGTCTTGAGAATTGGGTTTTCCTTGGCGGAGGTCTTCTCGACCTCGGCAACCATGTCGCCAAAGGGATCGTCGAACGCGAGGGTCTCCTTGAGGATGCCGATGAGATGGTCGGCCTTGTCGCCACTGCCGGCGATTTCCGGCATCAGCAGCAACTCATCGTAGGTGAAATCAATGTATTTGCCCGGCTTCTCCTCGGGGCCGGCGTGGGGCCACTCCTTGGTGTCGAGGTTCTGCGCGAGGCTGATGAGCGAGGTGTCCGCCATGATGGAGTGGCGGAACTTTTTGCGAATTTCGTCCCATTCGGTGGAGTTGAACTTGGCCATGGTGATGTGGATTCCTTAAAAGGTTCAGGGCGGGGCGTTCTCGATGATCTCAGTGGCGAGCTTAAGGTAGTCGTTGGCCACGCTGTCCTCTTCGTTGCCCTCGGTGCCGACGAGGAACACCGGGAGGCCGAGGGTGACGGCGCGGCGCACGATCATCGCGTCGCGGATCTGCGTCGTGCAGATCTTGGCGGACGGCGCGCAGCCGCGCTTCTGAGTCTTGAATTGATTCAGGCGAAGCTGCATCCGCATCTTCGGCACCTCGATGTCGGTGTTGGTCTTGATCGAGTTGAAGACGATACCGTAGACCATCGAGGCCGGGCCCATCGCGGTGGTGCGGAAACTGGCCGAGGCTTGCTGGAAGCGCAGGAGTTTTTCCACCAGCAGCGTGAAGCCGATGAGGCTGAGCGCGTCGGGATTGGACGGCACATAAATTTCGCCGGCACAATAGACACCGTTCTGCGAGGCGCGCAGGACGTTCGGCGGGCAGTCGAACAGAATGAAATCGTAGTTGCCCTCGATCTCAGCGAGTTGCTCCTGGAAAATGACGTAGGACGGGCGTTTCGGGTCGGGTTTGTAGTCACCTTCGAGATCCACCAGGTTGAAGGTGGTCGGCACGAGGTCGAGGCCGGGCAGAAGTTTTTCGCCGTCCTTGCCCTCCACCACGTCCTTGATCACGCAATCCTTCAGGCGCGCCGTGCCCGGATCGAAGATGGAATAAACCGAGCCGGTGCCCGTCGCGTTGATCTTGTTCCAGCGGTCCAGCTTCATCAGCCAGATGCTTGCGTTGGACTGCGTATCGAAATCCATGAGCAGCACCCGCATGCCGCGGCGCGCCAGACTGGCGGCCGTATTTACGATCAAGGAGGTCTTGCCGACACCGCCCTTGTAGTTGAGGAAGGCTATCTTGCGCGCCATTGAAGTTATATTTGTATCCAGCAATACCATGGCACCGGGCGCATCGGGCGCGAGTTAAAAATCTCACGAAGTTTGAGATTCCGCCGGAACATCATATCGGCCTCACTAAGCCAATGAACGAACCCTGCCTGCAAGAAAAATTTGCACCGGCCAGCCTGTGCTTCGGCTGCGGCCCCGCCAACGCCAAGGGGCTGCGCATCCGCAGTTTTGTCCGCGACGACGAGGTGGTCGCCACCTGGCGGCCCGAGCCGCATCACGAGGCCTTCCCGGGCATGCTTAACGGCGGCATTATCGGCGCTCTGCTCGACTGTCATTGCAACTGGACCGCCGCGTGGCACCTCATGCAACTCAACGACCTTGATCAGCCGCCTTGCACCGTCACGGCCGACTACGCCATCAAGCTGCTCCGCCCCACCCCGACCGACGGCCCGGTGGAACTGGCCGCCCGCGTGGTGTCGTCGTCCGTCGACCGCGCCACGATCGAGGGCACCCTGACCGCTGCCGGCAAGCCCCGCGCCACCTGCCGGGGCACCTTTGTCGCCGTGACCCCCGGGCACCCGGCCTATCACCGTTGGTGAACGGGGATTGTTACCCAAACGTCACGATCGGCTCACCCAATCGTCACCCTCGGCTGTCAGTTTGTTTGGACCATGCCGCATTCACCCAAAATCCTCGCGGTCGATGATGAACCCGAGATCACCGACCTCATGCACTATCACCTGGTGCGGGCCGGTTATGCCGTCACCACTGCCGCCAACGGCTGGGAGGCGATCCAGTCCGTCAAGGCTGACCGGCCCGACATCATCCTGCTGGACCTCATGCTGCCCGACCTCGATGGGTTCGGGGTCTGCGAAATTCTGCGGCGCGACCCGCTGACCGCGACCATTCCCATCATCGTCGTCTCCGCGTGGTCCTCGCCCGATTCCCGCAACCTCGGATTGGAACTCGGCGCGCTCGACTATCTCACCAAGCCCTTCAGTCCGGCGGACCTGGTCGCGCGCGTGAATCGTCTGGTCCACGCGCGCGCCAGCTGAGGCCGCTTCAATTCGTCTTGATCCCGAACTCGATCGGCACGGTCATGCGGAACGGCACGGCCTTGCCGAAGCGCTTGCCGGGCTCGAACTGCCATTTCCGCACCGCGCGGAGCGCTGGCTCCTCGAAATCGCGCCGCGAACTTTCCACCACCCGCGCCTCCCTCACCCGGCCCGTCACGTCGACGTCGAACTCCACCTTCACGGAGCCACTGACGCCATCGTGCCGCATCGCGGCGGGATAATCGGGCGCCATTTGCACCTTGGCGCGAGGCATGCGATCAAGCTTGCTGAAATCGATGATCGTCCCGCCACCATCCCTTCCCCAAGGGTGAATGCCGTCCGAGCCCGGCGTCCTCGGGATGATTTTCGTGTCCTCCTTCGGGTAGATCGGCTTGTCCGGGGTCGGAATTGAAACGTCATCCGGCTTGCGCACCACCTCCGGCTCAGGTGCCTCCGGCGGCGTGGGTCCGCCCAGCGACTTCACCGGCTCCATAGTGTCGGATTTTCCCTCCGGTGCCACCACCACCGGCTCATCCGGTTTGGGCAGCGGGTCGGAGATGAGCGGCACCTCCATGATTTTTATCCTTAGCGGGCCGGGTTCGCCGGATACCGTCCAGAGCAACGCGACGTGGATCGCCGCGGCAATCGAAGCAGGTAACATGAAACGTTGGATATTCATTGGGTGCCTCCAACTGATACTACGGCCGGTGACGGTATTTCTTAGATGGCGGTTCCACTCCGCCGTTGCGTTCGACCGGCCGGCGGGCGAAATCGGGCAACCGTGAAAGCCACCGACCTCGCGTTCAATCAGCTGCTGGGCATCGTCGCGGCACCGGCGGGCTCGGGCCATTTGCTGGAGCTGCCCTTCACCGCGGTCTTGCACAACCATCTCGGCACGATGCATGCCGCCGCGCAATTCGCCCTGGCCGAGGCCGCCAGCGCGGAGTGCCTGCAGCGGCATTTCGGCGCCGCGGTGGGCTCGGTGTTCGCCGTGGTCCGGGGCGTGGAGGTGAAATATCGCAAACCCGCGACGTCCGACCTGCTCGCCTACGGTGAACCGGATGCGGCCACGGGCAGCAATTTTGTGGCCGGGCTGACCGGGCGCGGCCGCTCCGGTGCCGTGATCCTGATTGATCTCAAGGATCGCACTGGCACGCTCACCTTCCATGGCAAGTTTGACTGGTTCATCTCCCGGCTGCCGCCGCCGGTCCTCTAGCCTCGGCCCGCTGGCGCTGGGGGCGATTCTGGCTGTCACAGCCGGTGCCGGCGAGATGCCGGACTACCTGCGCAAGGCTCTGGCCCAATTCAGCGCCGAGGTGCCCAAGGGCTGGGCTTACACGCTCACGACGGTGCGCAACGACCAGCAGGTCACCGAGCGCTACGACCCGGCCCGGCCGCCGGCCGAACAATGGACCCTGCTCCGGCACAACGGTCAGGCACCCTCGGCCAGGGAAATCGAACAATACGCGAAATCCCGGGCGGACGGACCGTCCGCCACGCCCCAGGCCACCTTTCAGAAAGCCGATATCGAGCCCGGAAGCGTCGAACTGGTGCGGGAAGACGCCGAGCGGGGCGAGTTCCGCTGCACCTTCCGGGCGGAATCCACCGGCGCGGACAAGATGCTCGGTCATCTCGCCCTGCGGCTGACCGTCAGCAAGCAGCAGCCCCGGGTGGAGCAATTTGTGCTGGAACTGGTCGCACCCTACTCGCCGGTGCTGAGCGTGAAGATGCGCGAATTGCGGGTGCAAATGACCTTTGCCCCGCCCGCGGCGGCCCGGCCCGGCCTGCCAGCCACCAACAGTTCGCATTTTCTCGGCCGGATTTTTTTCTTCCTCAATGTGGAGGAAAACCTGCGCATCATCTATTCCGACTTTGCGCGGGCGGGCTAGCGGCCTGGCCGTGACCGACCCGCTATCCCGTTGACTTTATACCCTAATCCACTGGCTTAGAGGGCTGTTGCATCTTCCATTGTGAAAAGCCTCCCGTTTCGCTGGCAGCTGATCCTGTTCATCCTGCTGATCTGCGCCGTGACCCTGTCACTGGCATTCGCCGGCTTCTACCTCTATGATGTGCAAAGGTTCAACACCGAGGTGTCCTCCCGGCTGGAGAAAACCCAGCAACTCATGGTCGGCAAACTGTCCCCGCTGCTGGAGCAGAATCCCAAGACCACCGAGCTGCAGCTCAGTCTGCTGGGCGCGGACGGGCAGATCGCCGCCGCGGCCGTCTATGCCTCGGACGGCAAGGTGCTCGCCAGTTACATCCGCCCCGACCTGATCGAGAAGATCCCCCCGCCCCGGCGGGTGACACGGTTTCTCGGTGACGAACGGGGCGTGGTATGGACCCCCATAACCTCGGCTGGCGGCAAAATCCTCGGCACGCTTTACCTGAAGGCCGAGCTCACCCAGGCCGACGAGGACCGCTTGAGCAATCTGTTGCGTGGCTCCGCCATCGTGTTCCTCGTTTCGGTGCTGCTGGCCGTGGTCATGGCCTACCGGTTCCAGGGGCGCATCACCGGGCCGATCACCGAACTCGCCCATGTCTCGACCCATGTGCGGCACGAGCACGACTACACCCAGCGCGTGCAGGCCACCGCCAGCGGCGAGGTCGGCGAGCTGATCGAATCCTTCAACGCCATGTTGGACACCATCCAGTCCAACACCTCCGAGCTGGAAAAGGCCCGTCAAGCCGCCGAGCAGGCGCGGGAAAAAATCTTCCAGGCCAACGACCAGCTGGAGGAGGCCAACCGCACTCTCGAGGGCCGGGTCGAAGAGCGCACCCGCCTGCTGGCCAAGGCGGTCAAGGACGCCGAGGAGGCCAGCAAGGCCAAGAGCAGCTTCCTCGCGAAGATGAGCCACGAGCTGCGCACCCCCCTCAACGCCATCATCGGCTACAGCGAAATCATGCATGAGGACGCGGTGGACGACGGCGAGACGCGCACCGCCGAGGATCTCGACAAGGTGCTCAACGCCGCCCGGCACCTGCTCGGCCTCATCAACGACGTCCTCGACATTTCCAAGATCGAGGCGGGCAAGATGGAGCTCTACCTGGAGACGTTCGAGCTGGCCAAACTGGTCAACGAGGTCATCGCCACCGCCTCGCCCCTCATCTCGAAAAAAGGCAACGCCCTCGCGCTCGATTGCCCGGCCGACATCGGCACCATGCACGCCGACGCCACGAAGCTGCGGCAAGTGCTGCTCAACCTCCTGAGCAACGCCAGCAAGTTCACCGAGAAGGGCACCATCACCCTCAAGGCCACGCGCCTGCCCAACGACGGCGAGGACCTCATGGAGCTGGCCGTGATCGACACCGGCATCGGCATGAGCCCCGAGCAACTCTCGCGGCTCTTCCAGGCCTTCAGCCAGGCCGATGCCTCCACTGCGAGCAAGTATGGCGGCACCGGCCTCGGCCTCGCCATCTCCAAGCAATTCGCCCAGATGATGCAGGGCGACATCAAGGTGAGCAGCACGCCGGGCGTCGGCTCCACCTTCACCATCCGCATGCCGGCCGTCGTGCAGACCAAGCAGCCCAAGGTCGTCCAGACCGCGAGCCACAAGCTGACCCGCTCCCCTTTTGCCACCGCGAACCGGCCCAAGATCCTCTTCATCGATGACGACAAGGAAATCCGCACGGTCATCACCGAGCTGCTCAGCGTCAGCGGCTACGAGGCCCTCGAGGCCTCCTCCGGCCAGCAGGGGCTGGAAATAGCCGCGCAATACATGCCCGCCCTCATCCTGCTGGATGTGTTGATGCCGGGCATCGACGGCTGGACCGTGCTGACCAAGCTGCAGAACAAGGCACAGACGGCCGACATTCCGGTCATCGTCGTCAGCGCTGTCGCCGACTACGAGATGGCCATGTCACTCGGCGCCTCGGGTCTGTTGTCCAAGCCGGTGGACGCCGCCCGGCTCACCGCCGAGATCGCTGCCCAGCTGACCCCCCTCTCCAAGTGCTTCGTGCTGCTGGTCGAAGACGACGCCGACTCCCGCACCCTGGTCATCCGCATGCTGGAGCGCGAGGGCTGGCACTTCCACGCCGCCTACAACGGCTACGCCGGACTGCGCGTCCTGAAGAAGGCCGTGCCTGCCATGATCATCCTCGACCTCAAGATGCCCGGCATGAATGGCCTCGAGTTCCTTGAGCATCTGGGAAAAAATCCGGTCTGGGCCAAGATCCCGGTCGTCGTGGTCAGTTCCATGGACATCACCCCGGAGATGCGCGATTTCCTCACCCCGCGCGTCATCGGCATCCTGCAGAAGGGCCGCTTCTCCCGCGAGGAGCTGGCCGATCAAATCCGCCCCGTGATGCAAGCATGCGCGCTTGCTGAAACTTGAATAGTATCTATCAATCAACCCCCCTCCACCCATGCCCAAGATCCTGCTCGTTGAAGATAATGAAATGAACCGGGACATGCTTTCCCGCCGCCTGGAAAAGCGTGGCTACACGCTGTCGATCGCCATCGACGGCGGCGCCGGTGTGGCGCTGGCCAAAAGCGAGCTGCCCGACCTTATCCTCATGGATATGAGCCTGCCGGTCCTCGACGGCTGGGAGGCCACCAAGCAGTTGAAAGCCGATGCCACGACCGCCGGCATCCCTGTCATCGCCCTGACCGCTCATGCGATGGACAGCGACCGCCAGAAGGCCCTCGGGGCCGGATGCGACGACTTCGACACCAAGCCGGTGGAACTCACCCGCCTGCTCGCCAAGATCGAGGAACTCCTCAAGAAATTTCCGCCCAAGCCCAAGGCATGAGCAGTCCCGGCGCCAATCCCCCCGCCGCGGGAGCCCGCCCGCCCAACTCGCTGGCGCCGTTCATTCGCGCGATCAAGTCGCGCGACCTGGAGGGCGTGTCCAAGCTGCGCCACACCCTGCGCACCCCCCTCAACCAGATCATCGGTTACAGCGAACTGCTCATGGAGTCGGCGCAGGAGAACAACGCCGCGGCCATCCTGGTTGATCTCCGGCGCATCCATACCTGTGGCGGCCAGCTCCTCTCCCAGATCAACGACGCCCTGGCCCCTTGGAAAATTGAAACCGGCAAACTCGACTTTGCTGGGTTGCAGCGCGACCTGCGCACGCCGCTCAACGCCGTCATTGGCTACGCCGAGCTCTGCCTCGACGAGGCCCGCGCCGGCCGACACGACGACCTGGTCAAGGATCTCGAGAAAATCCTGCAAGCCGGCAAGAACCTCAATGCTTTCTGCGAAAGCGAGGACTACTCCGAGCTGTTGGAGGCCGGCAGCAGTTCCGCGGAGCCGGAGCTCGCCCAACCCGATGCCCTGCTCAGTGGTGCCGGGGCTCCCCTCGTCACCACGCAGGATTACGGCGGCTCGGCCCCGCCCATGCCCACCGCCCGGCTGCTCGCCGTGGATGACGACGAAATGAACCGCGACATGCTTGTCCGCCGCCTGCAGAAGCTGGGCTACCAGGTCGGCGAGGCCGCCACCGGCCGCGAGGCGCTCCAAAAACTCAAGGACGGCAATTTCGACCTCGTGCTGCTTGACATCCTGATGCCCGACCTCGACGGCTTCCAGACGCTCGAATTCATGAAGGCCGACCCGCGCCTCCGCCACATCCCGGCCATCATGCTCACCGCGCTCGACGACGTGGACAGCATCGTGCGCTGCATCGAGGCCGGCGCCGAGGACTACGTCGCGAAGCCCTTCAATCCCGTCATCCTCCGCGCCCGCATCACCGCCTCGCTCGACAAGAAACGTCTGCGCGACCAGGAGCAGGCCTTCCTCAATCAGTTGCAACTCGAGCGCTCCAAGTCCGAGCGCCTCCTGCTCAACGTCCTGCCCAAGGCCATCGCCGAGCGGCTCAAGGCCGGCCAGCGCACCCTGGTCGACAGCTTCATCGATTCCACCGTGCTCTTCGCCGACATCGTCGGCTTCACCCGCATCGCCGCCAAGCAGTCGCCGCACCGCACCGTGCAACTGCTCAACGAGATTTTCTCCGGCTTCGACCGCATCGCCGAGCAGCTCGAACTCGAGAAAATCAAGACCATCGGCGACGCCTACATGATGGTCAGCGGCGTGCCCATCATCCGCAACGACCATGCCGAGGCCTGCGCCACCGCCGCCTTCGAGATGCTCGAGGCCGTGCGCGTCTTCAACCGCCGGCACCAG
>WNFI01425751.1_pt1 | contig 70179 bp, 74 predicted proteins | sample 5400471 | NCBI WGS metagenome assembly WNFI01 (sample SAMN13153348, study PRJNA577476) | soil metagenome | isolation source: 100 cm saprolite on Douglas fir-dominated hillslope | place: USA:California | collected 2013-09-17 | reverse complement strand
CCTAGCCCCTGGATTTCTCTTCCAGATACAGAGTCCGAATGTCGTTCAGGATGACCTCGGGCTGCAGAAAGGCCAGCGTGTAGATCTCGCGCACCCTGCCGCTCCGATCGATCAGGAACATCTTGAGCATGTGATGGACGGTGCGCCGCGGCGTTCCGTCGGCCGCCTGCTCAACGCTGACGTCCTGACCGAAGTCGTCGAGCACTGGAAGCAGATCCTTGACCGATCGCGCGGTCAGCACGTTCCACTCCATCCGCGAATCGTGCATCACCATATCTTTGTAACGCCCGATGGCCTCGGGCGTGTCGGTGGTGGGATCCAGGCTGACACTGAGAAAGCGGACCTGCTGCGCGAGACGGCCATCTTCCACCACGCCACGCCGTACTTCCGTCAGTGTGTGGTAGGCAAACGGGCAGCCGAGCGGGTCCGCGCAGTAGGTGTAAAAGAACGTGAGCAGCGTGATCCTGCCGGTCGTGGCAGTGGACAAGCGCGTCGGGCGGCCCGTTGCGTCGAGCAGCGTTGCGTCTGCTATCGGCTGGATCTTCTGCAGCACATAGCTGCCTGGGCGCGGCGGCGTGAACTCCATGCGCGGCGCCACGGCGGCTCCGGGATCGATCGCAGACAGTGCGGCAGCCGATGCGCAGAGCACCCCAGCTGTCGCCACTGCGGCGTACAAGCGCGACACGCTACCTCACAGGATCAGCGTACGCGAGCTGAGCCGCCGGCTTCGCCGTGAATTTCATGTGATGGGGCCGCCCAAGCTTTTCCTTGGTGAAGTCAACTTCAAACGTGGAGGTGAGGGCGTGCCCGTCCCAGTGGTAGGCACGCAGGACCTGCTCGTTGTCCTCACCGGCCTTGTCCCACTTCGACAGGAGGCTTGAAGTGATATACAGGCGCTTGCCGTCCCAGCTCTGCGACACCATGTTGATCTGCCGGCCCGTGTGCATCTGATAGGTTTCCTTCGGGTGCTCGGGGTCCGTCAGGTCGAAATAATGCGTCACGCCGTCCATGAACGTGTTGACCCAAAGGCCCCTACCATCAGCGGTGATGGAGATGTCGACCGGGAGGGGGATCTTGGCTGGATCGCCGATCGTACCCACCTCATGCGCTGCCCACTTGCCTTTGGTGTCCTGCCTGATCAGCCAAATCTTGGAGGTAAGCGCGGCGGCTGTGACGGCCCAGTTCTGGCCGGGTCCCAGTGCCCAGCGAATCTCAAGGGGGGCCCCTGGTACGTGGAGTATCTGAGTGGGCTTCATGCTCTTGAGGTTCCACACCACCATGGTGGAGCCGAAGTGCTTCATGGCCTCCGGGTCCTTGACGACTTCGCCCAGGCTGCGCATGTAGTTGTTCCAGCCAGCAAAGCTCGAAGTCAGCATCACGTTCTTGGCCGGGTTGATCGCGATGTCATAGCCGTATCCATCCCCCTTTACGCCGCCTACGACTCCCGTGGGGATCTTGTACTTGGTGATGTAGGTCCCCTTGTTGTTGTACAGCGCGAGGCCGGTGACGCCACCCTTGTCAGCACTGTTCGAAAGATTGCCGACAAGCATCCGTCCAGGCAGCGCGTAGTACGTGTGTGGACCGGCAAAGCCGGACTTTGCCGGCAAGTTGGTGATGGTTTGAACCAGGCGCGGCTTGCCCGGGTTCGTTCCCACGTCAAAGACATAGATCTTGCTGTCGTCGAGTCCACCCGCCCACAGGTACTTGCGGTCATCGGTGAATCCCATGTGATGCGCTTCCCCGCGGCCGCCGACAGACACGGTAGCGATCACCTTGCCGTAGGTGCTGGACGCCGGGCTCGCATCGATCGTCACGAGCTTGTCTGACCCGTCGCCGAGACCGGGCTCACCGAGCGTCCAGACGTGAATGAAATCCTCCTGGCCCTTGATCAGGCCGCTCATATAGGGTGAGTTGCAGGTTTCGTCACCCTGCGCAATCGATCCGCCCACCAATAACGCGAAAAGCAGGCTGCCGAGCCGCACGCGAGTCATTTGTCCGAGAGCGTGTTTCATGGTGCATCCCCTGTGCCTAAAAAACCGGTCGCTCATTTGGATCTGCGGGAATCTAGTAATACTTTACATTTAAGCTGTCAACGGATCTCTTGCGGGCCGACAGCGGTTTCTCAAACAGGTATCGGCACGCTCGGTTACCGGCGCACGCCAGATCCAAAAGGGCGGTGGTCTAGGGGCATCCTGGCCCGATTGGACAGGGGATCGGCAAGCACCACAAGTAGTTGATTGACAAGGACGCGTCGTCGCCAGCATTCGCCGGCGACAACGGCGGCGGATCCGTGCGTGATCCGCCGCCGTTGCGCCGGGCGAGCTCAGCGCCGCTCGATCGTCAACGAAGTCCCGGCAGGACTTCGGTGCCTTCCTTGCGCACGGCCTTCAGTTCGCCGGCCGGCAGGCCGAGGAGCTGCAGGATGGTGGGGGCGATCTGGGTCGTCTCCACGCGGTCGTTGGTACGCCGGCTCTCAACACCCGCGCCCCAGATGAGGATCGGCACGTGCCGGTCCTGCTCGGCGTTGCCACCGTGCTCGGAAATCTTCTTGATCTTAGTCGGGCTGGAATAGACCGTCCCGACCGCGGCAATGCCAATCACGTCGGGTACCCGAGCATCGTGCCTCGGGACGCCGATAAAGTCGGCGGCCTCCTGGCCCGCATGGATGTTGCGCAGTCCCGAATGCCACACGCTACCGCTGTAGTCGTGGAAGCTGCCGTCCGGATTCGAGCCTCCCACTTTCGACGGTTGGTAGCCCCACAGGAAGGTTTTCGCGAAATCAGTCGCTTTCTTCGACCGATCCGTCAACCACAACAGCATGGCGTCGTCGCAGATCGAGAACGCGACCAACGGACTGCTCGATCCGGTCTGCTGTGTCCAGGCATAGTTGAGCGCCCCGGTCATCTCGCCATCGTCAATCAGCCTCAGGAGTGCGCGATCGAGCGGTGACTGGCCGTGCTTGGCCGACAGGATGACCACGGTGTTCTTCGTGTCTATCGCCTGGACGATCTGCTGCATGGAAGCGTCCACGAAATCCAGGGCGCCGTTCACCACAGGACCGGGAAGCGTGCCGCCGTTCGTATAGCCGCCAAGCCCGAACAGTCCCTGGTCGCCCACGAAGTGCGATTTGTTCAGCTTCTCTGCGGTCGATACCGCCTGGAAGTTCATGCCGAAGATTACCGGTACGCCGGCGGCGTTGGGGCTGCCGTCATGATTGTTGCCGGCCGCCCAGTTGAGCACCGCCTGAACCTTCAACGAATCGTAGAACTGCGTGTTCAGGTTAGCCTTCGTAAAATCATCGTCCACCGCGCCATCCCCGACCAGGTCCGCGGGGATCGTGCTGTTGATTTCCGGGGCAAAAAGATCATCCACCCCTGTGCCGGACGGGCCATTCACGAGATCGTAGGCGGCGTGTTTATCGGACCATGCCGTGTGCAGGCCATGAGCCTTCGCAACCTCGAACACGGTGTTCACGCGCAGATAGGAGTGCGGGTAGACGCCCTTGCACGTCAGCGGGTCGATCGGGAGTTTCGCCGCATCGATCAGATCGAACGCGTGGCCTGACATTTTGTAGATGTTGCTGCGGATGGCCGTCGAGGTGCTGATGTCACCCACGCCATAGCCCGCATCGATCGCCAGGGGATTGAGATCCAGCGCCTCGAAGTAAGTGACCTCGGTACCGGGCGCGGTATTCCGGCAATCGGTCGTACCCGGTGCCAGGAGGGCGCGGTTCCAGCTGTCGTCGTAGTAGACGCCGGTGCTCTTCGGATTGCCGCCCGTGACCAGTGCCGTGAGGCCCGGAAACGAGTCGGACGGGAAGGGCGTGCGGGCGCCGGAGTAGGAGCTGCCTTCATTGAGAAGCTTCGCGAGCGTGGAGCCCGGGTGGCTGTTGACGTAGTAGTCGAGATCCGCCTGGTGCAGGCCATCGACAGAGATCAGGACAACGTGCCTGACTGTGCCGGCATCGCGGGCTCGCGGGTCCTCGTTGGCGCGAACGGCGACGTTGAGGAATGCCGCACCGAGTGCAGCGGCGAGCGCCAGGCGGTGTGTGAGCTTCGATCGCATCATAGTGCTAGACCTCCATTCATTGGCTGACATGCATGTCGATACGCTGTGGAGCGCGCATCCATGATTACCAAGGAATGTGATATTCAGGTGACAGCGATCGCTGCATCACGCCGGGATTCGAAGATACGAACCGGGCGCGTGCTGCGCCGGGCGCTCGCTGCCATTGAGGACAAGGGGCAGGGCGGGGCGGTACCTGCAGTGGGCCCCGCTAGACGCTTGGCACTTCTCCGCTAATCAAGGGGTTGTGGTACCCGGGTGCACGGCAATGCCGCAGCTAACGGCCCGTCACCTTCTCCATGTGCACTTTGAAACCCGGCACCCAGCTGTCTTTGGACTGGAATTCCGTGACCACATCGTAGGCCTTGTCGCCGTCCGGTTGCCAGCGGCTGCGGTAGGTCTGGGTCTGTCCGTGTCCGATGAAAAGCGTAGGCGGAAATACCAGCGCGCGCCCGTCAGTCGCCACTCCCCCACGGCTGAATCCGCCCTGATCCTCGATGTACAGGTATTCGATCTGCTGCGCCGAGGAGTTCCACAGGTAGATCGATTCGCCCAGAAAGTCCGGATGCCCCCCACCGTGCACCCTGTGCCTGTCCCGCAGGAACTTGCCGTCGTAGACCCAGGTGAAGCAGTGTTCATCGGTCTGCTTGCCATCCGGCAAGGTGCCCTTCCAGCAGTGCCCGCTCAGGAACGCGAGGGGTTGAAACTCAGCCATGGGCTCCGCGCCCACCGCCAGCGGAAGGAGCAGGAGCGCCCAGATTAGTCTTTGCATGTCGTCCCTCCCAAGGGTCAAGTGGTTCATTTCCTTCTCGCCCTGCCACGCGCTGGTGGCTGGCGACGGCGCGAGCGAGTCCGGGTCGCAATGCCGCGGCTGAGATATCCAAAGTATCCGTGCAGCTGATTCACGGCGTCGTCGAAGTAGGCGATCTTGCGGAACGTGCGCGCCTGCATCACGCCGCCTTCCATGGTCGTCAGGACGAAATGGGCGAGCGCGCGACGATTCAGATCAGCGGGCAGGCGCGACCCGGCCTCCTGCAGGCAGGCGTGAATTGTATCCACCCACGCCTGGAAATTCCGCGCCAGCCGCTCACGCACCGGCAGGTCCGGTTCATGCAGTTCCAGCGCCAGGCTGCCGATCGGGCAACCATAGTGACAGTCCGTACTCACCAGCGACTTGCGGTAGTGCGCGAGCAGCGCGAATATCTTTTCGATCGGGTCGTCCACGCCGATCCAGGCGGGCTCGAGCAGCATCTGGCGGATGCCGCCGTGGTACGCATCCAGGACGGCGAGCAGCAGATCCTGCTTGCCCGGGAAGAAGTGATACAGGCTGCCGCTGTTGACGCCGGCTTTGTGCAGCACGTCGGCAATGCTGGTCGAGCCGTAGCCCTTTTCCCAGAATAGCTGCATCGCGGTCAGGACCAGGCGAGTGCGGGTATCGGGTGCCTTCATGAGAGGAGTTGAGTGATCGTTCAAGTCACTATAGGGCGACTTGAATGATCAGTCAACTGACGGGTCTCAAGGTGCAGGCAGCAGCGGGACTGCACCGCGCGCTCGGTGCGACGGCGCAGGGCTCGAAACACTGCCGGGTGTGGAACATTTGGGCCCATGGCTCTCTTTAGAATGTACAGAAGAACTATGCCATAACATATTGAGAATAAATGAGAACTTCGGCCTGTGAGTGCCCGCAAAGCAGTGAGCAGCGCCCCGCGACGCGGGCGAGAGCCGCACGGCCACACCGCAGCTGTGCCCTGTTGCGCGGCACGGAAGTCTGCCGCATTCTGGCGCGCCGTCCACAATAGGCGGTGTCCATTCGAGGGACCGCGTGACAGTTGATTCCAGCGAGACGGTTCAAGCGCCCTCCGATCCGCCGCCACCACCGCCGATTCCGGCTCCGCTGCCGGCCCTAAACGTCTGGGATCGAATCAAGAGGCACAAGGTCGCGCAGTGGACGCTCGCCTACGGAGCCGCTGCCTACACGCTGCTGCATGGCATGGAGATGGTGAGCGATGCGCTCGAATGGCCTCACCTGGCCGTGCGTGTCCTTACGCTGCTGTTATTCATCGGCGTGCCTTTGGTTGCAACACTGGCCTGGTATCACGGGCATCGCGCGCAGCAACGGATCAGCGGCCCCGAGCTGGCGATCATCACGGTCCTGCTGCTCATTGCGGGAACCGCGTTGTGGCGATTTGCCCGGCCGGGCAGGGTGCCGGCCGCGGCGGCCTCGGTGACGGCGGCGCCCGCGGCGCCGCCAACGGTGGCCGCTGTGCCGGTGGCAGCGGCCGTGACAGCCTCAGACAAATCCATTGCAGTGCTGCCCTTTGACAATCGCTCGGGCGAACGCGCGCAGGATTTCTACGCCGAAGGCCTGACCGACGAGTTGACCACGGCGCTCGCCCGCATCGCCGCGCTCAAGGTGATTGCCCGCACTTCAGCACAGCGCTACAAGGGCTCGGACAAGCGTCCCTCGGAGATCGGGCGCGAGCTGGGCGTCGCGGCGCTGGTGACGGGGTCAGTGTTGAGAGCCGGCGGGCGTGTGCGCTACAGCGCGGCCCTGGTTGCAGCCGGTACCGAGCGCAACCTCTGGGCCGAGAGCTATGAGCGTGACGAGCGCGACGTGCTCTCGCTGCAGTCCGAGGTTGCACGTGCGATCGCGAAGGCGATCGCGGTGCGCTTGAGTCCGGCGGAGTCCGCGCGGCTCACGAGCACGCGCGTCGTTGAGCCGCGCGCCTTCGACGAGTATCTGCTCGGGCGTGCACTCTGGAACCAGCGCACCGAGCAGAGTACGCGCGCGGCTTTGCTGCACTTCGAAAACGCGACGCACATCGCACCGGATTTTGCCCTCGCTTACGCGGGCGTGGCCGACAGTCACATTATCCTGGGCGTGCATGGCTTCGATCCGCCGCGTGCGGCGATTCCCGCGGCGAGGGCCGCGGCGCTGCGGGCGATCAGCCTCGATCCCGGCGCGGGCGAGCCGCATGCCTCGCTCGGCGACATCCTGTTTCATTACGACTGGGATTGGGCCGCATCGGAACACGAGCACGAAAAGGCGATCGAACTGGCGCCCGCCTTTGCGACCGGATATCAATGGGGCTCGGAGGCCCAGATCCTGAACGGCGACCTGGCCGGTGCGCTCGCCCGCCTGCAGCGCGCCCGCGCGCTGGATCCGCTTTCCATGATCATCCGCGACTCACTCGCCAATGTCCTGGGCCTGCTGGGTCGGCGGGAGGAAGCGCTGGCGGAATTGCGCGAGGCGATCGTGCTGGATCCGGGATTCGCACGCACGCGGCGTGAGCTTGCGCTGCAGCTGCTCGCCCTGGGCCGCACCGGGGACGCGCTGGCCGAGGCGCGTGCCTTGGCCAAGCTGGCGCCGGACAACCTTCCCGCGCTCGCCGTGCTGGGTCTGTGCCTGGGACGTGCCGGTCACGCCGAGGAGGCACGTGCGCTGCTGAAGCGGCTGGACGGCGAACCAGGCAAGCCGTTCATCTCGTCGCTCGAACTGGCGCGCATTGCGGCCGGGTTGCTGGATCGCGATCTCACCATCCGGTATCTCGAGCGGGCGCTCGAGGCGCGGGAGGGTTTTCTGCCTTTCATAGGCGGGGATGACGAATTCGCGTTCCTGCACCACGATTCGCGCTACCTCGCCCTCGCGCGAAAGATCGGGATCGGGGCCATTCGCGGTGTGCTGCCGCCGTCTTCCCATGCTGGCTGACGCCATCCTCCTCATTCACTTTCTCATCGTGCTGTTCATAGTGGCCGGGCTGCCCACAATCTACGTGGGCGCCACACTCGGATGGCCATGGGTGCGGAATTGGCAGTGGCGCACGCTGCACCTCGGAGCCATCGTATTCGTCGCGGCGGAGTCTCTCGTGGGCATCGCCTGTCCGCTGACGCTTTGGGAGGATGCGTTGCGCGGTCAACGGCCCGGGGTTGGCTTCATCGAGCGCTGGATTCACCGGCTGATGTTTTACGATCTTCCCACGTGGGTGTTCACCGGCGCCTACGTGGTCTTCGCGGCGCTCGTTGCCTTGGCCTGGATCAGGGTGCCGCCGACCCGGTATCACCTTGCCATCCGGCGTTAAAGGCGTCCAGACTCCTGCGCGACCACGAGGGGTCTCTACTGGAGCTGCAGCACGATTTTGCCCACGAAGTCGCCGGACTTGAGCTGCGCCAGGGCTTCATCGAACTGCTCAAGCCGATACACACGATCGACGGCCGGGTGAATCTTGTTCTTCTCTATGAATCGGCTCATCAGGTAGTAGTCGGCCCGCGAACCGACAAAGACACCGTAGGCCGTGGCGTCCTTGATCAGCAGGGGCTGGGCAGGTACGACACCGTCGTAACCGGTCAGGCCACCGACGATCGCGACGCCGCCCCGATAGGCGACGCTCTTGACCGACTGCGCCAGGGTTTTGGCGCCGCCCAGATCGATCACGAAGTCGGCCCCATGTGCCCTCGTGATACTCAGGACCTGCGCACTCCACTCGGGCGTGGTCCGGTAGTTGATCCCATCGCGGCCGCCCAGTGCCCTGGCTTGCAGGAGCTTGGCGTCCGAACTGCTGGTCACAATCATCCGTGCGCCCATCGCAGCGCCAAGTTGAATGGCAGCGGTGGATACACCGCCGGTTCCCTGCACCAGCACCACATCGCCCGCGCGTGGTTCGCGCCAGGAAGTCAGCGCGCTCCAGGCCGTCAGCCACGTCGTCGGCAACGTCGCCGCCTCGGTGTACGTGAGGGTCCCGGGCATCGCCGCAACCGCGGTATCGTCGAGGGCGACGTAATCCCCGAATACACCGTTCACGTTCAGACCGATGACCTCGGACACCTTTGTGGCGTCGGGAGATCCATTCGTCCAGTTGCGAAAATAAAGACTGGTCACTTTGTCGCCGGGGTGAAATTCTCGCACCGCCGAACCGACCGCAACAATATCGCCCGCACCGTCGCTTCCGGCGATGCGGCCATCAATATCGACACCGGGGTCGGTGTTCAGAACTTCCCAATCGCCGCGATTCAACGCCACGGCACGCATGTGCACGAGCACCTGGTGATCGCCCAGCGCGGGGACGGGTCCTTCCGTGAGTGTGTAACGGTAGCCCTTGTCGATCTTTTCAAAGACGATCTTGCGCGTCGTCTGGGGAGTCGGGTCCGCGGCACCGGCGGCACTGCCGGTGAGCAGCCAGAGACCCAGAGCCGACATCAAGGCCAGGTGATGCTTCGTCATGCCTGCAACTCCTTACTCAGGGTACTCCTGCCCCGACCGATCACGATCACTGGATCACCTAATGCCCCGCGGACTTGGACACCAGCAAGCCGGTGTTCTGCCGTGCGTAGACTTCGTTCCACATGGCTTCCGCACGTCTGTCCCGGTATAGCAGCGAACCGATGATGACGGCGAGAAATCCAAGCGGTATGGAGACCAGACCCGGATTCTTCAGTTCGAACAGGGGCTTTTCCAGGCCCATGAACGAAGTGTTCTGACCGGCCCACTTGTCCAGATCCGCGTGCGCCTTGGCCTCGGCCTTGTCGAGTGCCGCCAGCTCCACCGTGCTCTTGGCGGCCGCCGTGGTGTCGCCCGCAGCACTCGCCGCGATCGCGGCCGCGCGTTTGGCCGGCGCGGCCTCGAGCACCTTGTGCGCCGCAGCCCTGACCGCGATCGGATACGTCAGGTTGGGCGAGACCAGGGTCAGGCCGACCGCCGCAACCGTACCGACGATCATGCCCGCGACTATCCCGCCCGTATTGCAACGCTTCCAGTACAGCGTCAGCAGCACGCACGGGAAATTGGCGCTCGCGGCGACCGCGAAGGCCAGGCCGACCAGTACTGCGACATTCTGGCCCTTGGCGGCAATGCCGATGGCAATGGACATGGCCCCGACAATCGCGGTGGCGATGCGGGCCGCCTTGACCTGCCCCTGCGGCGTCGTGTCCTTGCCGGCACGCACAACGCCAACGTACAGATCATGGGCCATGGCCGAGGCGGCGGCGAGCACCAGGCCGGCCACCACGGCCACAATCGTTGCAAAGGCCACTGCGGAGACGAACGCCAGCATGAAGTTTCCAAAGAAGGAGTCCGGCCCTCCGCCGAGGAATTGTGCCAGCAGCGGCCCGGCCAGGTTGCCACCCGCGTCGACTGCGGCGATGTGGGCAGAACCGACCCGCAATGCTGCGCCAAACCCGAGGAACAGCGTCAGCACGTAAAAGCCGCCGATGATGAGCATGGCCCACACCACCGAACGGCGCGCCTGCTGCGCAGAGGGCACCGTGAAAAAACGCATCAGGATGTGCGGAAGCCCCGCGGTTCCAAACACCAGCGCCATCCCGAGGCTGATCTGATCCACGGGCGCCTTGAAGTACAGCCCCGGTTCCAGGAAGCGCTGCCCGAGCTCGGCCGCCGACATCGTCTTCGCAGGATCGCCCAGCAGCGTCGCCACGCGTGCCTGCACTTTCGGGTCGGCCACCACGTCGGCGAGGAAGGCCGGCAGCGAAAATCCGTAGGGCGCCCAGACCAGCATCACGATGAGGATGGAGGCGGTCACCAGCAGGATCGCCTTGATGATCTGCACCCAGGTGGTGGCGACCATGCCGCCAAAGAGCACGTAGCCCAGCATCAGGAGGCCCACGCAGATCACGGAAGCCTCATAGTTGATGCCGATCAGGATCTTGACCAGCACACCACCACCGACCATCTGGGCGGTGAGGTAGAACGTCGACACCGTGATGGTCGAAAGTGCTCCCACAATCCGGGTTTTTCTCGGATCGTTCCGGTAGGACAGGATATCGGAGAGCGTGTAGCGGCCAATGTTTCGGCACGGCTCCGCAATCAGCAGCAGCACCGTGACGTAGGCGACCAGCCAGCCCACCGAGTACATGAAGCCGTCGTACCCGTACAGTGAGATCAGGCCGGCAATGCCCAGGAACGAAGCCGCCGAGAGGTAATCACCGGCGATCGCCCAGCCATTTTGCAGCCCGCTTACCCCACCACCGGCCGTATAAAAGTCCGACGCTGAGCGCACGCGCCGGGCGGCGAGGTAGGTCACATAGAGTGTCAGCGCGATGACCGCGGCAAAGACTGTCAAGGTCAACCAGCGGTAATTGTCGACGACCCCCGCCTGTGCGAAGGCGGGGGCGCACGGCAGGAACCCTGCAGCCAGCAGAGCCACGCATGATCCCGGCTTACGCGTCGTCTTCACGCCCACCCCTTCAGGTCTTCTGCGCAAAATCCGCGGCAATCTGCGCGGCCAGCTGATCGAACTCCCGTCCGGCCCGCCGCGAATAGAGCAGTGCGATGGCCCAGGCCACCACGAATTCGCTGAGTGCGAACAGCAACCCGACATTGACGACACCCCAGACGCGGATCTTGAAAAGATCCTGGTAGTAAGCCGCGCCGATGGGCAGGAGGAAGTAATACACCACCGACAGCACCATGAGCCCCCACAGGAGCCGCGTTTTGCGCCGGTGCAGGGCCTGGAAGCGCGGATCCCGGATCAGCGCGTCCCAGTCGATGGCTGCATTCGTCGCCATAGAGATCTCCCTGGATAGCAGGCTGCGCTGCGTGCTGCCGTCAGGTTCATGTCAGCGAGCCGTGCGGCACTGGTTTATTCTCCCCCGATGGAGGGCCATCTTCGGGGTTAGGCCTGATGTTGGCAACCCAATCCAGAGCGCCCATTGTTCTTGCGGCGCTACACGCGGCCATACCCCTTCAAGCGTCTAGGCCGGAGGCGGTGGCTGGCGTTCCACGCGCGGGATGGATGGCGCGATGCACGCCCAGCGCGGCGCCGAGGCCGTCCATATGGTCAGCGCGGGCTGCACGAGGTTGGGGTCATCAAGGGTGCCGGCACGCACGCCGATGAGGTGCGGACGTGCCTCGCTGGCTGTGAACAGCGGCGTGCCGCACTGCAGGCAGAAGCGCCGGTGCATCACGTTGCCGCTGTCCGCGACACTGCGGTAGCTGCGGGTCTCGCCGCGTACGTTCAAGGTGTCGGCGGGAAAGAAGACGTTCACGGTCCCGTTCCCCGCCCCGACGTACTGGCATACGCGACACCAGCACACGCGCGTCATCTTGGGATCCGCCGTGCTTTCGTAGCGCACCGCCCGGCACAGGCAACCGCCCTGGATGCTCATGATCGCGCCTCAGCTTCCCGCGGCGCACCGACTGCGCCCGCGGCGATGCTAGCGCAGTTCCGGAGTTCGCACGCCGCCCGATCGTTTGCCCGACTCAGCGCCTCCCCAGGAATCCCGGTGGCAAAGGCGCCTCAGCTGCTACTACCGATGGACTTGGCGAATCGACGGTCCAGGCTCAGGGCCCCGGGGCCATTGGCCACGAGCAACAGCAGACCGCCGGCGATGGCCACGTTCTTGAAGAACATGATCGACTGGATCTGATCGGCGAAATTGTTGTGAAACAGCACACCGGCCAGCAAGGTGAAGCCGGCGAGCAGAAACGCCGTGACCCGCGTCTTCCAGCCGACGATGAGGGCGATCGCACCCAGCACTTCGGTTGCGATCACGGCCGGCAGCAGTGCTCCGGGGACACCGAGGGCAGTCATGTACCCGGCGGTCGATGTGTAGGCGCCGATCTTGCCGAGACCGGATATCAGGAAAAGCGCCGACAGCAGCACGCGGCCGACGAGCTCGGCAACGTTCCGGAGCGTGTTGTCGGTCGATTCCCTACGCTGAGCGGTGGAATCGGAGCCCAGGGGGTTGCGAGTGGTGGTGGGTGAGTAGGTGTTCATTGGGCCCTCCATGGTGATCAGTGGAGGGGAGTTTAGCCACTGGCGGTCCATCTGAGAAGACTATATATTTAGATACAATATATCGACTCAGGAGATGGATATGCTGGACGGAGTCACGCTGGATCAGCTGCGAACCTTCATCGCCGCGGTTGACGAGGGGAGCTTTTCCGCCGCAGGCCGCAAGCTGCGGCGGGCGCAATCCGTCGTCAGTCAGACGCTGGCCAACCTGGAAGCACAGCTGGGGGTGAAGCTGTTTGACCGCTCAGCGCGCTACCCACGCGTCACGGATGAAGGGCGCGGTCTGCTGCTGGACGCCCGATCGGTGGCGGACAACGTCGACGGCTTCAAAGCCAGAGCCCGCGCGCTGCGCGAGGGCCTCGAGCCCGAGCTTGCCGTGGCCATTGACGTGATGTATCCGATGGAAGCCCTCACGCGCGCGGCAACGCACAGTCGCAGGACCTATCCGCACACACCGCTGCGCCTCGATGTGGAAGCCCTCGGCGCCGTCATGAGGCCGGTACTCGATCGCAAGTGCAGTGTCGGGGTCATCGGTTCACTGCCGATCATTCCGGACGAGCTCCACACCGAGCACCTGCTGGATATCAAGTTCGTCACGGTGGTCAGTCCTTCCCATCCCCTGGCCGGGCGGCGCGGTGTCGTGCCGCCGGCAGCCATCGCCAAACAGGTGCAGCTGGTGCTGACCGACAGGAGCGTACTGACTGAGGGCCGGGACTTCGGCGTGCTCTCGCCGCTGACGTGGCGACTGGCGGATCTGGGCGCCAAGCACGCCTTCCTCAGGGCGGGCCTGGGCTGGGGGCACATGCCCTTGCACATGGTGCAGGCCGATCTTGATGCCGGAAGGCTGGTCAGGATCCGCGTCGAAGGTTTGCCGCGCGATATCGTGATGCCCATGAGGGCGGTTTTCCGCAAGGATGCGCCGCCAGGGCCTGCGGGCCGGACGTTCATGGCCATGCTCAAGCCATAGGAGTTGCTCCATGCAAAACGTGATCTTCGACGTGGGCGGCGTGCTCCTGGACTGGAATCCGGATCAGCTCCTGCGGGGCTACTACGCAGAGCCCGTCGAGCGGGCGGCCATGAGGCAGGCCATCTTTCTCCATGCGGACTGGCTGGAGGTGGACCGTGGCGCACTGAGCGAGGAAGAGCTGCTGGCGCGGATCGCGCGGCGGCTGGGGCGGCCTGTGCCGGAGCTGGCGGGACTGTTCGGGACGGTGCGCGAATCCCTACAGCCCAAGCTGGACACCGTCGCGCTGTTGCAGGCGCTCGCGGCGCGCGGCGTGCCGCTGTATTGCCTGTCGAATATGCCGCTGGAGACCTTCACTTACCTGCGCGGGCGCTTTGGCTTCTGGGACCTGTTCCGCGGCATTGTGATTTCGGGTGAAATCAGGCTGGTGAAGCCGCAGCCCGAGATCTTTGAGTACTTGCTGGCTCGCTATGATCTGTCCGCCTCGGACACCATCTTGATCGATGACTATCCGGTCAACGTGGAAGCGGCGCAGGCCCTGGGGTTGCAGACGGTGCTGTTCACGGATGCGCGGCGTTGCGAGGAGGCCCTGCGGCCGCTGCTGCTCGATCCCCCTTCGACCTCGCCGCGATGCGGGCAGATTTGATAGGTGGTGGCAACAGACTCGCCGCTGGGTCCGGCGGGAGGGCGGCATTATACTGGCCTCGGGTGCCGGCGGACCCTTGAGCACTCTGTCTATGTACGCTACTGGCGGCTGCGGCGCCCGGCGTTCCTGTCGAACATGACTACAGGCGCCGGCAGGCCGGAGTTTGTCCATGACTGTTCACCGAATACGCCTGGTCGCTGCGCTGACCATGCTTGGGGCACCGGTTGCGGCGCTGTCGGCAGGCTGCAAGCTTGCCCTGCTCACGCAACTGCCTGTAACCATGGACGCCATGCGCCCGATGGTGACAGTGAGCTTCAATGGCTCTGAAACCCGGTTGATCGCCGACAGCGGGGCCTTCTACAGCATGATCTCTGCTCCGATCGCCGCTCAGTTCAAGCTCAGGCTGTCCGCCGCCCCCGACGGTCTACGAGTGGGCGGCATTGGCGGGGAGACATTCGTGTCGGCGGCCAGGGTCCACGAATTTGGGTTGCCGGGCCTCAAGATTCCCGATATCGAGTTCATGGTCGGTGGTAGTGAAGTGGGGGGCGGTGCGGCGGGGGTGCTCGGGCAGAACGTACTCGCTTGGGCCGACGCCGAATACGATCTGGCCAAGGGCGTCATCCGGCTCATGCGTCCCCATGATTGCAGCAAGGCTTCGCTCGCTTATTGGGAATCCGACCAGCCTTATTCCGAGCTGGATATCCGGGACCTCAGCGCGGCGAGATTGCTCACGATCGGCACGGCCTATCTGAACGGCGGCAAGATTCGCGTTCTGTTTGATACCGGTGCGTGGACCTCCATGTTGTCGCTCCAAGCGGCCGCGCGCGCGGGCATCAAGCCAGACAGCACGGGGGTAGTCGCAGCCGGGGAGAGTCACGGGGTCGGACGCGGCGCCGTGAAGACCTGGATTGCCCCGTTCGCCAGCTTCAAGATCGGGCAGGAAGAGATCCGCAATACCCACCTGCGCATCGGCGATATCGACCTCGAGGAAGCCGACATGCTGATTGGCGCAGATTTCTTCCTCTCGCACCATATCTATGTCGCCAACAGTCAGCAGAAGCTGTATTTCACCTACAACGGTGGACCGGTCTTCAATCTGAGCACCGCCAAAGTGCCGCCCGCGGCGAGTCACGATGCCGATGCACCGGCATCCACCGCAGCAGATGCGACCCAGCCGCTCGACGCCGCGGCATTGGCCAGGCGGGGGGCGGCGTTCGCCGCTCGCCACGACTATGAACACGCCCTGACGGATCTCACCCGCGCCTGCGAGTTGGAGCCTGCTGAAGCCCGGTATCTGCACCAGCGCAGCCTGATCTACCTGCAGAGCGGACAGCGGCAGCCGGCACTGAAGGATATTGACCATGCGCTGCAGTTGCGTCCCGACGATGCCGAGTCCCTGCTGCTGCGGGCGAACCTGCGGCTGGCCGACGGCAAGAGCGTGGATGCCAATGCTGACCTGCAAGCCGCTGACCGCGCGGCGGCAGGCGAAGCCGATATTCGCCTGGCGATCGGCGACAGCTATCTGGGAGCAAACCAATTTGCCCCGGCGATCGCGCAATTCGATCTGTGGATCAGGAACCATCCCGATGATTCTAAGATGCCGGTCGCGCTCAATGGCCGATGCTGGGCGCGGGCCCTATGGGGCAGTGAACTGGAGAAAGCCGAGAAGGACTGCAGCGCGGGATTGAAGCTGCGGGCCAAGTCCAGCCCGGAGTATGCCGCTATTCTGGACAGCCGCGGTCTGGTGCGCCTGCGGCAGGGCGACTTTGCAAAAGCACTCCTCGACTACGATGCTGCCCTGGCAACGCATCCGAATATTGCGTGGTCACTTTACGGTCGAGGCTTGTGCAAGCTGCGGTTGGGCAAGACCCGTGAAGGCAACACGGATATCGCGGCCGCTACCGCCGTGCAGGCCGACATAGCCGATCAGGCCAGGAAATACGGCATCGCCCCTTAGTGCCGGCCGGCGTGCGGAGGCCTAGGTCAATCGCTTGTTGACTAGCGCTATGGGCACGCCGACGAACACCGTGTGGGTAAAGAGCGTACCGAACAGCTGCCACGGATCCTTCGGTCTCACCGAGCTGAATGACACCTGCAGGCGGGAAATGACCTCCTGCAGGTTTGCAGCAAAATGTTGCGAGGCATGCGCTGCAGACAGCGGCACGATCAGGTAATTCATGGCCAGGTAGAGCCCAATCCCATAGATGAAGCCCCACGTCACCGGGTGGCTTTTCAATGCCGGCATTCGTTTCGCGCTGAATACAAACACCGCCGCCATGCCGGTGGCAATCATGAAGTGTGCGCACAACCCGAGGACCGCCGTCGCGGCGCCCCCGGCGTCGGCTGCGTCGTGCCCTATCCACCCGGCTGCTACCGAATGCAATATCTGCACCGGAGTCATTTGGTAGCTCAGCGGTCCGTACACAATGAAGGCGTATGTGATGTCCAATACGCCGGCGACCAGGCCGCCGACGATTATGGCCTTGAGGAATTTCATGGTCAGGGCCCCGTCCTTCTCTTGGTGTCCGGTCGCGAACGAGAGGGTCGGTAGTACGCTCAGTCCGGAGTCAGGCCGCGGGCCGGATGTTCGCATTCAGGCGGAACAGGTTGGCAGGGTCGTATTCCTTCTTGAGCGCAGTGAGCCGCGCCCGGTTGGGGCCGTAGTTGTCGTCTACGGCCTTCTGATCGGCGGTATTGAGGTTGACGTAGAAACCGCTGGTGAAATGACTGACCTTGTCCCAGGCGGCATGGACTCTGGCGCGATTGGCCTCATTGTCGGCAGCGTCCTTCCAGCCGGCCGCGACCAGCAGCTGAAACTGCTCGCTCCGGTGCGCGAGCGCTGTCGCAGTCGGCGCCACGTCGCTGATGGCGCCGCCGCAATGCTCCAGGACGATGCTCAGAAGAGCATTGGGCTTGACCTCGTTGATGAGCGCGTCAATGAACGCCGGGGTCAATTCCGCTACGTACCCACCCTTCAGATATTGGTTTTGGGTCGATAACGGTGGGCCGTCGAACTGGCGCTGGACCGCCACATAGTCCTGCAGGCGGATGCTGTCGGCGCGGGCCTTCACGCCGGTCCGCAGCGGCTGCAGCACCTTCTCGCCATCCTTCGGATCGCCGATGTAACACACGGAGAGCGTCAGGTCCCCGTCCGGACCTTCCGCGCCGCCCCAGGAAAATTCACCGGTCAGTTCCCGTGGAGCGCTGGCGGCGTAGTGGCTGTAGTACTCCAGGGCGTCGCGCGTTTGCGCCGGCGCGTAGGCGAGATCGCCCGCGAGTACTTTGGGTCCGACCTGGTGCAGCCGATACTCGAAGGAGCTGACGACGCCAAAATTCCCGCCGCCGCCGCGTATCGCCCAGAACAGATCGGGGTTCTCGCTCTGGCTCACACGCCGCATCTTGCCGTCGGCTGTCACCAGATCGGCCGACAGCAGGTCGTCGCAGGCCAGACCGTGGCGGCGGCCGAGCCAGCCATAGCCCCCGCCCAGGGTGAGCCCCGCCACGCCGGTATTCGAAATCTCCCCCATGGTCGTGGCGAGACCGTACTGTTGTGCCTCCCAGTCCAGATCGCCGATCCAGGCGCCGCCCGCGACCTGCGCCGTTTTTGCGACGGGATCGACCCGCACGCCGTGCATCGTCGACAGGTCAATCACCAGTCCGCCCTCGCACATGGAGTAGCCGGGGAAACTGTGTCCGCCGCCGCGGACCGCCACCAGCAGCTCGCGCTCCCGCGCAAAAGACACGGCGCGCGCGATGTCGGCGGCGCCGCTGCAGCGCGCGATCAGCGCCGGTCGCCGATCGATCATCTTGTTCCACAGGCGCCGGGCCTGATCGTAATCCGCGTCGCTCGCGCTCAGGAGCCTGCCGTGCAGATTCGCTGCGAACTCCTTGACCGCGGCCGCCGGGATGAGCAGGGGCTTGCCCGACAAGCCGACGGCCTGGATCTCGCCCCCGGCAGCGGCCGCCGGCTCGGTCGCGTAGGCCCGCATGAGCGCAGCGGGGGCCGTGACCATCGCGCTGCTGATGAGTGCTGACTTGCAGAAATCACGTCGCTGCATAAAAGCTCCCCCTATTGGTCAGGCTGGCGCGCCGGCCCAATATAGCCCCTCCTGACAAGATCGTGGATGAATGCTCGGGTCACATGTCCGGTGACGTGCTGCAGGGACAGTCCCGGCAATTGAAAATCTGTTGCCGCGGCAAGAACAGGCCCACTCTGCCGCACGCTCGCTGCGGGGTTACCATCGTCAATCGCCGGCCGGCGCTCAAGAGAGTCTGACGGGCAGGCGGCCGAGGCCCAGGAGGCCTGTCATCCTCGTCTTTCAGGTACGTAAATTCCCTGAGGGGGCGGCAGCGCCAGACTGTTACATTCTAGCCTGAAGGAGCGTTGACCCTTGGCGGGAGCGAGCCCTCCTTCATCGGGTTTAATACCGTGACGGAGGTGGACCGCCCGTACCAATTGAACGGGCCCGCCGATTATCGGGAGGCGGCTTGCCGGGAGGGTATTGCGGGTGAGGAAAACCAATAGGTGGCAGGCGATGCGCGGCATGATTGCGCGCGACATCACGCTGGCGTTGGCACTCAAGCTGGCGCTGCTCGGCGCGCTCTTTGCCCTGTTCGCTGGACCGGCGTTTCGGCCCGAAAGTGATGCGGCGGCAACTGCCGCGGCCGTGGCGGGGACCGCCAGTAATGGAGCGCCCAATCAATGACGAACTCAACGCTGCTGGAGCTGTCGCGCTGGCAATTTGCCGTGACGGCCATGTACCACTTCCTGTTTGTGCCCCTGACCCTTGGGCTCTCGATCCTGATCGCGATCATGGAGAGCGTATTCGTGATGACCGGCCGCGCGATTTGGCGCGACATGACGAAGTTCTGGGGCACACTGTTCGGCATCAACTTCGCGATGGGTGTGGCCACCGGCATCACGATGGAGTTCCAGTTTGGCACCAACTGGGCCTATTTCTCGCACTACGTCGGCGACATCTTCGGAGTGCCCCTCGCCATCGAGGGCCTCATGGCCTTCTTCCTGGAGGCAACATTTATCGGCCTTTTTTTCTTCGGATGGGATCGCCTTTCGCGCCTCCAGCATCTGACCGTGACCTGGTTGGTGGCGATCGGCAGCAATCTGTCGGCCCTGTGGATATTGATCGCCAATGCCTGGATGCAGAACCCGGTGGGAGCCAGGTTCAACCCGGACTCGATGCGCATGGAGCTGCAGTCGATTTCCGCCGTGATCTTCAACCCGGTGGCCCAGTCGAAATTCGTGCATACGGTCAGCGCCGGCTATGTGACGGGCGCGCTGTTTATGCTCGCCATCAGTGCCTGGTTTCTCCTCAGGGGACGCCATTTGGAGTTTGCGCGTCGATCGGCCACGGTTGCCTTGAGTTTTGGATTGGCCTCGGCGCTCTCCGTCGTGGTGCTCGGCGACGAGAGCGGCTATACCGCCAATCAGCACCAGAAGATGAAGATTGCAGCGATGGAGAGCATGTGGCACACCGAGCCGGCGCCGGCGCCATTCGTGTTATTTGGATTGCCCGACGAAGGCAATAAATCCACCAGCGCGGAGATCAAAGTGCCATGGATGCTGGGACTGATCGTGACCCGGTCCACCGACAAGGAGGTTCAGGGCATCTACGAGCTGGTCGCGGTGGCCCGCCAGCGCATCGAGAACGGGATTCCAGCCTACTCGGCCTTGCAGACTCTGAGGGCCGATCCGAAGAATGCAGCCGCGCGCCGCGTGCTGGAGGCCCGGGCCGCGGACCTGGGTTACGCGTTGTTGCTGCGCCGCTACGTGCCGGACCCGGCCCATGCGACACCGGCACAGATTGACCGGGCGGCCTGGGACACCGTGCCCTCGGTGACCTGGTTATTCTGGTCCTTCCGCGTCATGGTGGGCCTTGGATTTTTCTTCATCGCCCTTTTCACCTACGGTTTCTACCAGGCCATGCGTCGGCGTTGCGACGCGCACCCGTGGTTCCTGCGACTCGCGCTGTGGAGTCTGCCGATGCCGTGGATCGCCGCGGAACTCGGTTGGTTTGTTGCTGAGCACGGCAGGCAGCCGTGGGCCATCGAAGGCGTACTTCCGACATTTCTGGCGGTCTCGCCCATCGCGGCGTCGAACGTCGTGTTGAGCCTGTGCGGATTCGTGCTCTTCTACTCGGTACTGGCGGTCATTGACGTCTATCTGCTCGTCAAATACATCCGCCTCGGTCCCGCTCGTCCGGCTGAGGGGGTGCGCCATGTTTCTTGAGTTCGCGACTCTCAAGTTCATCTGGTGGCTGCTGCTGGGAGTACTGCTCGTCGGCTTCGCCGTAATGGACGGATTCGATCTTGGAGTCGGTATCCTGCTGCCCTTTCTGGGGCGCACCGACTCTGAGCGTCGGGTGATCATCAACACGGTGGGTCCCGTGTGGGAGGGCAACCAGGTTTGGCTGATCCTCGGCGGGGGCGCGATTTTCGCGGCATGGCCGGCGCTGTATGCGGCCAGCTTCTCCGGCTTCTACCTGGCGATGCTGCTGGTACTCGCAGCCCTCATCGTGCGGCCGGTAGGCTTCAAGTTTCGCAGCAAGATGCCTCAGGCACGGTGGCGCGGCATCTGGGACTGGGCGCTGTTTGTGAGCGGACTGGTACCGTCTCTGGTCTTTGGCGTTGCCATGGGCAATCTCCTCGAAGGCGTTCCGTTCACATTCGATGCGGAACTGCGCGCCACCTATGCATTCGGCCTGCTTGACCTGCTGAATCCATTCGCACTGCTGTGCGGTCTCGTCAGTGTGGCGATGCTGACCACGCACGGCGCGGCGTACCTCGCTGTCAAGACACAGGGAATCGTTGCGCAAAGGGCGAGGGCGGCCTCTCGTCTCTTCGCGCTCGCGTGGACAGCGCTGTTTGGGCTGATGAACTACCGGCGGTGGCCATGGGTCATGCTGCTACCGGTGATCGGGCTGGCGGCCCCGTTGCTGGTCGCGGTCTTAGCGGCTGTCCGGCAGCGGCTGATCGTCTTCGTCATCAGCGCTCTTGGCATTGCCGGTGTGATCGGGACCATGGGTGTGAGCCTGTTTCCCTTCCTGCTCCCGTCGTCGTCGAATCCGGGCAGCAGCCTCACGGTCTGGGACGCCTCGAGCAGTCACCGGACGCTGGGCATCATGCTGATCGCGGTGCTCCTGATCTTGCCCGTCGTACTGGCTTACACCTCGTGGGTGTACCACGTGCTTCGAGGGCCAGTTACGGCGGAGCAGATTCAATCCAATCCCGACGGCAACTATTGAGGAGGCGACCATGTGGTATTTCAGCTGGATCCTGGGGCTCGGGTTGGCGTGTTCGTTCGCGATACTGAACGCCATGTGGTTTGAGCTGGACGCGGATCGGCACGCAGGCGAGCGGCCGGCGGACTCGAAGAATGCCTCGTGACCGAGGCACGCGGATCTTCCTGACTGGGAGCCATTGAGCTGCCAGGTCGATGCAGTGCTTGAACGAGTCACCGGGGTCGGACTAGGCCAATAATGGCTGCAGCGCCGGACCGGACTCAGGATACGTTCGCGTGTCGCGCACCTCGGCGGGGCGCTCCGCCGCGCCTCAGTGCGGTGCGTGAATCGCCGCACTCGCACAATAACGGATCGTTGCCCAGACCAATTCCCTCGCGCTCCACTCCCTGATCGAAGCCAAACGCTTGAAAATCAAGTGTGTCAACCAAACCCCCGGGATTGGCACGCCCGTTGCTGCGTCTCTGGCCGATCGGAGAATGCGTCCCCCGCTTCTCTGGCAGGGGCTCATTAGTGAGTCTCCCTCCGACGCCGCGAGTTCCGACGGAACCAGCGGCGTCTCCTTGTCACGGCGCGGGGCTCACAGCGGTAGTGGAGGTACTCATTGTCCATACCGTCGGTCAAGTACCTCAATACCTTCAAGGTCGCGGCCAAGAGGCTGAGTTTCACCGCCGCCAGCAATGAACTCTGTCTCACTGCCTCAGCAGTGGGCCAGCAAATCAGGCTGCTGGAATCTCAGCTGGGGGTGATCCTGTTTGAGCGCCACGCCCAGACCCTGCGGCTCACCGCGGCCGGGCTGCTGCTGCTCGAACACGTCGACTCAGCGCTCCATCGGCTGGAATTGGTGGTCAGCCAGCTGCGCAGTCACGTGCAGCGTTCGTTCATCAAGTTGCAGCTGCCCCCTTTTTTTGCCCATGAACTGATACTGCCCAGGCTGGCCGAATTCAGCACCGCCCACGGTCGCCTGGAACTGCAGATCACGACACCCCCGGCGGCCCTGGGCCATCACAGCTGGGACGCCGACGTGTCCGTCATCGTCGCGGCAGCGCCCGCGGCCGAACTTCAGGCAACCCTGCTCTTCCCCCAGGTCTTCATGCCGGCTTGCGCACCCGAGTTGATTGAGCGCATTGGCCCGGGCGCGGAGTTTGAACTCAATCGTCAAACCTTGCTCCTGCATAATTACCGACCCGATCTGTGGGAGCGCTGGGCGGAGATGCGCGGTATCCGTTCATTTCAGCCCAGAGCGGTCATTCGCTTTGACTCGATGCTGGAGGTTGCGCAGGCGGCTGAGCAGGGCGTTGGCATAGCGTTGCTGTCGGCACCGGTGGCGGCGCGCCGATTTGCGTCCCGTGCGCTGACGAAGCCGATTGAGGCCGCACTCGGCACGGGCGAGAACTACTTCCTCGTCGCGCGCCGGGAGGATGCAGAGCGAAGCGCCATCGCACCGCTCCTGAGCTGGCTGGCCGGACACTGCACAACTGTCGCCATCCAGTGACGGCTTAGCACGAATTATTCGACGAGCAAAAATATATCGTTGGTACTACAAATCATTTGTCGGTACCGTCAAGGCGTCACTTGACCGTTCCCAACGCCGAGAGGAGATGAGTATATGAACGCACGTCGACAGATCGTCTCGATCATCGCGACCGCAGCCGTGGCCTTGCCCGCCCTTTCGCCGGCGGAGACTCCGACACCGGGGCAGGCGGAATGCCTCAAGGCACTCATGGCGAGCCTGGCCGAGACCTACCAGCCGGCGCCCCGGCTGCGCGAAGCATCGTTTGTAGACCATGGCCTGTCTTTCGATGCCGGCAGGCCCAGCGAAGAGTGGAAATTGACAGCCACCAACCCGAAGACCAATCTCCCCGTGGCGCGGGCCACTTGCGTGGTAGCGCGCTCGGGCAGGCTTCTGGAGTTCTACAAGGAGCCCGCACACTAGTAGGCACCGACCGGCGGGTCATGCCGGCGGTGGCATGACCCGCTGCCCGAGCCGCTGGATTCCACTTCCGGGCCGGCGGGGGCAGAGGGCGTCGGCGAATTGTCTACGGTGCGGCGGGGGTACATACTCCCACGTGACGGCGCGGCACCAAACGGCCCAGGGCGCCGTCATGGAGGCACCCAGTGCGTAACGAATATTCCGGATCAAGGGGCTTGGCGTGGGTTCTTGCGGTCCTGAGCAGTGCGATGCTCGATGGTTGCGGCGGCGGCGGGTACGGGGGCGGGGGCGGCGGGATGAATGGGTACCTCTCCTCGGCACCGGGCGATGCCGCACTGGCCGCATTTCTGCAGGCCAATCAACATGTGCTGCTGTCCGCCACGTATTCCGGCAGCAGTTACACGCTGCAGATCGATCAGATGGCCAACGCCGGCACGACCACCTTTAACGGCGTGGGTCCCGCCTACAGCGATACGACGACGATAATGCTCACCAAGAATGGCGTGCTGGCCGCGAGCACGGTGGACACGAGCTATTACCTGCTCAACCCGGTCATGCCCCTGGGCAATGTGGACAGCAGCGGATCGCCGTATGCGATCGTGACCAGTTCAACGCCGACGCCGATGACTCTGACGGTCGGCACTTCGGGCTCAATTGACAATGTCACCTACTACCACGATTCGACCAAGATGGTCATGGATGCGAGCGAAACCAGTACGTACACCGTCACCTCGAGGGACACTGCTTCGCTGCAATACTGTGTGCAGTCGGTGATCTCCGGCACGACGACTCAGGGGACAACGGACGGCATGGCGGATGGCACCGAGACGGACTGCTATGCCATCACGGCGGCCGGCGTGGCCACGGCGGTCTCCGTGTCCGTAACGGCCGGTGGTGTGACGCTGATGTTCAAATAGGAGCCTGGGGCGCCGCCCAGGCTGACAACGGCAAGCTGGCCACCGCGATCAGGGGGGAATCCAGCAGCACGGTTGTCAGAGCTTTTCTCATCCATTCCCTCCGGCTCTGATGTCAGGTAAACGCCGTTCACCAGGCCGGAGTCTCCGCCGTGCACGACGAGCGCGGTCGGGCGGCCCTGAAACTTTGGGTGCCAAGCCGAGTTAGATCGACACACGGGTCTTAAACCACTTGTGTGACAGATCCATCCAAGTAACAGGCTGATTATCAAGGAGATAGACATGAGCACCTTCCGCAACAAACCGGGCTACGCCAGCCACGTTGCCATCAGTGAATTCGGCCGCAAGCTGCTGTGTGCTTTCGCCGCCTGCCTTCTCACCGTGGTGCTGCTGGGTGAAGTGGGCAAGTCGCCCGCCCAGGCTGCGCAGCGAGCTGCGATCGAGCAGGGCATCACGGATTTTGGGGTGATTTGAGCCGAATGAATCGACCCTGGGCGCAGCGGGCGCGCTCAGGGTGCAGACAGGAACTGCAGTATTTCTCTCATCAGTCGATCGCCCTGATCCGTCGTGAATAGAAACTGGGCGTGCGCGGATCCGTCCAGGATCACAAACCGCTTGGGCGGCCGCACCTTCCTGTAGTCCGCGCGCATCTCGGTCAGCCGCATCGTCCCACTGCCGTCCGTATCGTCGCGCCCTACGACGAACAACTTGCGGCCCTTGATGAGTTCAGGGTGACTGCTCGACCCGTGCGCCAGCAGAACCAGCCGATCGATCTCGCCGGGCTCACTGGCGACGGACGCGTCGGCCGCTGCGACGCCTCCAAAGCTTGCTCCGATCACCGCAACCGTCCGGGCGCCGTGATGATGCAGGTAGCGAACCGCCGCCAGGACATCAAAGCGCAGGGCCTCGTCGGCCTGCAGCGCGGGAGGCGGCACGGGCGACTCGCCGAATCCACGGAAGTCGAAGGCCAGTACGCAAAAGCCGTGGGCGGCCAGAATTTCAGCCTGGGGCGCCCAGTCTGCCTTGGTGCGCCGCCCGCCATGGGCCAGTACCACGCCACGCGTACCCGCACCGTACAGATCGGCGGCAATGGCAGCACCGTCCTGGGTTGGGATCGTCAGGTGCTGCTGGGTCGCGCCTTGCTGGCTCAGCAGCAGCCCGGCGAACAGGCTGACGAGGACGCGCCACATTCGCATGAGGGATCGGCGCCTAGTCTGTCTTGGCTTCCTTGTTTTGCTCAATCCAAACCAGCGCCGCTTCGACATCGGACAAGTCTCCAGCGCTGAAGCCCGGAATCCTGCCGCCACCGGCCGCGGCCTTGAGGCGGTTCATCTCGGCTTGTGCCTGGGCGTGGACCCAGCCCAGGCCGCGGCGAACCTTCGATGTGAATTTCTGTTGCTTTTCTTCAGTCATGGTCGTCCTCGTTAGTGGTGAAGCGTCGGCAGCGAGCCGCGATCACGGCCGCCGTGCAATATAAGCAGAGGCAGGGCGAACCGCCGATCCAGCGACCCGCCCCGAATCGCTCAAAGAGCATGCCTCGTGTTCTGATCGTCGAGGTCATCGACAGGACTCGCAGACTAACGGAAGCGGCCCCATCCGCAATCAAGCGGGGAGGAGCGTACGTGGAATGCACTTGTTAGGCAACTCCGGCGAGGCAGTGCAGGTGTTGCGGCGCAGGCACGAAGCTTAGAATCAGTTCATGGCCTGGCTCACCAAGTCGCGATTTCTCTCGGGCCTGCAGTGCCCAAAGCGGCTGTGGTTCGAGATGCATCAACCGCTCGAAGAGGGCCTGCCGGATTCTTTCGTACTTCTCAACGGCCGAGCGGTCGATCGCCTGGCTCAGACGCGAAAGCCGGGAACGGTGGTTTCCCGCGAGCGCGGGATGCCGGCCGCGATTGCCGCGACTTCGCGGTTGGTCCGCTCGGGTGCGCCATCGGTGATGTATCAACCCGCGTTTCGGGCCGGGGACCTGGCGGTGATTGCCGACGTGCTCGAGACGCGCGGGTATGGCGTGACCCTCACGGAAGTGAAATCCTCGACGCGCGTCAAGCCGGAGCATGTTCCTGACGCGGCCTTCCAGACGCTGGTGATCCGCAGGGCCGGGATCCCGGTGGATCGCGTGCTGCTGGCGCATGTCGACAGGGCCTTCGAGCTCAAGACGCCGGGGGACTACGACGGCCTGCTGGTGGAAGAGGACGTCACGAGCGAAGTGGAAAGTTCCCTGCCGGAGGTCGAGGACGCCGCAACCCGGCTGCGAGGGGTCATGGCGGCGCATGCTCAGCCCGACATTCGCATGGGAGCCCACTGCACCATCCCCCATGAATGTCCGTTCATCGACCGCTGCTCCGCGCAGGCCGGCCCGACTCCCGATTACCCGGTGGGATTGTTGCCGCGGGGTGGCAAGACGGTGCAGGCGCTGTTGGCGGAGGGGTACGGCGACCTGACCGAGGTGCCCGCGGATCGCCTGAGCAGCAAGATTCACCAGCGAGTCCGCCAGGCGACGGTGACGGGCGAGGCGTATCTGGATGTTGCTGCGACGGCGGGCCTGCGCGCGTTGCCTTACCCGATGTCCTATCTGGACTTCGAAACGATCGGGCTGGCCGTTCCCCAAATCATCGGCACTCACCCGTACGATCACTGGCCCTTTCAGTGGTCGGTGCACGTGGAAGACCCACCCGCCCGGCTCCGGCATGCGGAATACCTCGCAACGGACTCCTTCGGTGACTTGCCCACCCTGGCTCAGGCGCTGCTGCATGCGCTCCCGGAGTCGGGGCCGATCTTTGCCTACAACGCTCCGTTCGAGCGGGGCGTGCTGGAGTCGCTCGCCGAGCGGTTGCCGGCACTGTCGGGCGCTCTCAGGGGCCTGGCGGAGCGATTGGTGGATCTGCTGTCCATCACGCGCGCGGCCTATTACCACCGGGACATGAAAGGGTCCTGGTCGATCAAGGACGTGCTGCCAACGATTGATCCGGCATTGTCGTATGAGAAGCTGGGGGAGATCGCTGCAGGCGATGCAGCACAAATGGCGTTCATGGCGGTGCGAAGTGGAGAGACTCCGCCGGCGCGGCGCAGGGAGTTGGAGGCGGGATTGAAGCGATACTGCGAGCGGGACACCTGGGCAATGGTGGTGTTGAGGCGGTTTTTGAGTGGTCGCGGTGACTGAACGGCATCTTGTGGCACACTGCAGGAAGGGAGCGAGCGGCGCGCAACGTGGACCGTGGCCGCTATCCGCTCAATGCTCAGCGCCTGCTGGACGAGCAGGAACGGCGGCAGCCGGGGGTGAACTCGGGCGGGCAGTTCGCCAGTCATCCGGGCCTGGCTGGGTGCGTAGGCCGGGCGAAGCGGAAAGAGTAGGGCGAGCGTCAATGGGCGATGCGGACCAGCAGGCATCTGCGATGAATCCGGTGTTGGCCGGGGCGGCCGCGCCACATCCCGAGCTCGCCCAGGCACGCACGCCACCCGCGGCGTTCTATGTGGCGGCGGAGCAGCTCGCACGTGAACGCGCGACGGTATTCGTGCGCAGCTGGCAGTATGTCGGGCACACGGCTCAGCTGGCCCGCCCCGGTGATTTCTTCACCACGCACAGCGCCCACGAACCCCTGGTGTTCGTCAACGACGGTGGCGTCATCCGCGGATTCTTCAATGTGTGCCGCCATCGCGCCGGGCCGGTGGCCCTGGGCTGCGGCAATGCGGCGCGGCTGGTGTGCCGCTACCACGGCTGGACCTACAGCCTGCAAGGCCAGTTGCTCCGGGCACCGGAGATGGAGGGCGCGCAGCAGTTCGAGCCGGCGAAGATTCATCTCCAGCCGGTCGCGGTCGAGCTGGTCGGACCGATGATCTTCGCCGCGCTCAATGCCGCCACGCCGCCCTTCGACAGCTTTCATCCCGGGCTGGTGGATGAATGCGCGCCGTATCAGCTCGCGCGCATGCGCCACGTCATGAGCCGTGATTACCCGGTGGCGGCGAACTGGAAACTCTATGTCGATAACTTTCTCGAGGGTTATCACCTGCCGCAGCTGCATCCGGCGCTGAGTCGCGAGATCGACTACAAGTCCTATGTCACCGAGCTGGCCACGCACCGTGTGCTGCAGCACGCGCCGGTGCGGCCCGCCACCGGTAGCCTCTACACGCCCGTCGCCGGTGAGCCCGCGGCCCGCTACTACTGGTTGTTCCCGAACCTCATGCTCAGCTTCTACGAGCGCCAGCTGCAGGTTAACGTCGTGATCCCGGAAAACGCCGAGCGCACGGTGGTGCGTTTCGACTGGTTTGCCCTGGACGCCGGGCCGCGACACGGCGAGCTGGAGCGATTCCGCCGACTCGTGGAGTTCAGCGACGTCGTGCAGGCAGAGGATGCGGCGATGTGCCAGGTGCTGCAGGGCAACGTGCAATCCAGCGCCTACCGGTCTGGGCCCTACTGCCCCGCACGCGAAGCGGGTGTACACCTGTTTCACCGCCTGATGCTGGGCGGTATGGCGTGACGGACGCCCACGGAGGCGGGTCGGGGTGCGGCCGCGTCGAGCGGCGGCTCATCTAATTGCGCTTGAGTACCTGATAGTTGCCGGTGTCGGACAGCAGCCGCTCCGTGACCACGGCGTAATCGAACTTCAGGCCAATGGCGCACTCGTCCGGTCCGAGGCGCTGGCAATAGACCACCTCCGCGTCGACCCGGAACTCACCGAGCATGCCCGTGAGCACCAGCTGGTCGTGTGCCTGCCAGGCCCGCTGGGTGCGGACGCGAGCCCCACGGCTGCTGATATTTTCGACCCGTACGGTCTCAACGATCAGAGGCACACCACTGGTGTGGACTCTGGCGGGTATATTCATAGCGCCTCGACTTTCGATTCTGCCCATTTCCATATCGACAGCATAGACCATGCGCTTCCAATCACAATCGGGCGAGCGCCCGAGTTCTGCCTCAGGTAACCACTGGGCCGCGTCGTCAGAAAAAAAGGGGTTGGTTGCATACGTGGATTGCCGGAATGTACTTGGCGGCAATCATGCCCGCTGCGCGGGCCACGCATGTCCAACCCCTAGCGGGGGGATCGGTCAGCCAATGGTTGCGTTGCGCTCGGGTGCGTTATGTTCAGTAGCCTCGCCATCTTGTTGCCATACATCGCGACATCCGCCCTCTGCATCAGGCTGGGAAGCGAGAGCGGATGTTCCGGTTCGAACCTGACTACGCCTACGCTCAGGGACAGGTAGGGCGGAGTGCTGGCGGCATTGCTGGCCTCGAGCACCGCGTGGAAGCGCTTCATGATGACATCGCTGCCCGCCGGGTCCGAGGTGGAAGCCAGTACCGCGAACTCGTCGCCGCCGAGCCGACCGACGACATCGCGATTGCGGAACACACCGCGCAGGACCTGTGCCGTCTGCACCAGCACCGCATCGCCGGCGGCATGTCCGGCCGTGTCATTGATGGACTTGAGGTTGTCGACATCAAAATAGAACAGCAGGGCGCGATGCCGGTCGCGGCAGGCGGCTTCCAGCAGGCGGGTTCCGCAGCGCATGAAACCGCGGCGATTGTACAAAGTCGTCAGCTCGTCGATCAGCGCCATCGACCGCAGCGTCAGGACCAGGCTCTCGACCGCCTTGAGCTGCGCCTGGAACTTTTCGTCCGAGCGACGAGTGGGTCGCTCCAGCAGACTCGACAGCGCCTTGCGGGCGGTCGCTTCGTCGGCGTCGATCGCTGCGATGCTCAACTCCATCGCCAGCTCATTGGCACTGGCATTCGAAGTTGCCGGTGAAGACCACGATTCCAGACTCGCGATCGCGTTCATGACCCAAATCTCCTTTGTCAGCTTGCAGGCCCGTGTTAATCGGGCAGTTACAGCTTATCAAGGCTCTAAAGAGCGCCAAGCCGGTGCATCACCGACGGAGGGCTCCGGCAAGGGATGTGTACGGTTGTAGGGAACTTCCGGACAGCAGCGCTTCAGGGCTGCACCAGGCCCTTGCGGATCGCGTAACGGACCAGGCCTGCGATCTCATGGATCCCCAGCTTCTGCATCAGGCGCGCACGGTGGGTCTCCACCGTCTTGGCGCTGACGTGTATCAGCGCTGCGATGTCCTTGGTCGTCTTGCCCTCCGCGATCAGCTGCAGCACCTGCCGCTCCCGCGCCGACAGGGAGTCCCTTGGCCGGTCCGGGGTCGCGTAGGCCTCCACCACCGCGTTCGACACGCCCGGGCTCAGGTACACCTGGCCGCTACAGACCTCCCGAATGGCGCGAACCAGATCGTTGGCGGCCTGATCCTTCAGGACATAGCCGCGGACGCCGCAGCGCAGGGCCTCGGCCACGTACTGTTCCTCGTTGTGGCGGGTCAAGAGGATGAGCCGGGTCCGTGGACTGCTGCGGCTCAGGCTCAACGCGGCATCGAGCCCGTTGAACATCGGCATGCTGATATCCATGACCGCCGCATCCGGGTTTTCGTGCAGCACCAGACGCTGGGCCTCCTGGCCGTCGGACGCTTCGCCCACGACCTGGATGCCTTCGCGCTCCAGTAGCGCCCGCACGCCCTGGCGAACCAGGATGTGATCATCGGCAAGTACGACGCGGATCGACATCATGCCTCCACCGGCACCTGCAGCCGGATGCGCGTGCCGTCGCCGGGCAGTGAGATCACCTGCAGCTGACCGCCAACGGCATTGAGGCGCTCGCGCATGCCTTTCAGTCCCAGGCCCACATGCCCGTTGGGCGCTGCGATTTCGAAGCCGATGCCATCGTCCACGACCTGGCAGACCAGGTTGCCGCCCTCGCGATCCGCCTGGATCTGCACCCGGCCCGCCCGGGAGTGGCGCACGACGTTGGTCAGGGCCTCCTGTACCGAGCGGTAGAGCGCGGTTTCCGCTGCGGCGCTGAGACGCCCCGTTACTGTCGAGAGCACCTCGACCGGCAGGTGGGCGCGCCGCGAAACCGCGTCAGCCAGAAACCGGACGGCCGGCAGCCAGCCGAGGTCATCGAGCACGGTCGGCCGCAAGTCATGCGACAGATTGCGCAGCTGATGTTCCACCTGGTCCAGCAGCGCTTTCACCTGGCGCAGTCGCGAGCTCGCGGTCTGCGGGACGACTTCTTCCAGTTCCGCCAGCGCCAGGTGCACCGAGACGAGCAGCTGCCCCGCCTCGTCGTGCAGGGCATGGGCGATCCGCTTGACCTCTGTCTCCAGGGTCTCATTCAGATGTCGCGACGCGACCATGGCTTCGCGATAGCCGCGATGTGTCATCTCGTAAGGTGACAGCGATTCGGCCAGGAATTCGGCCGCAAAGCCGATGACCGCAATGGCCGAATCCGGCCCGCTGCCGTCGGCGAGGATGGCATGCAGGGCCCTGGCGTGGATGGCCACGAGATCCGGAATGCTCAGGCCCTCGGACATGGCCGTCCGTCCCAGCTCGTAGGCACGCCCGAGCAGCGTTTCCTCGGCATGCGCCACGTAGGCGGTGAGGGATGTGCCAAACTGTGCCTCCAGGCACGACGCGCTCGCATTCATGACTGCACTCCTTCAACTCAGCTGCGCCACCAGTACCAGGGCATCGTCGGTGCGACGGCCATAATGTGCAAGGATCCGCTGCGCCAGCGCGCGCGGTTCCCCCGACGGCGTCAGCCTGTCGGCAAATTCACTGTGGATCCCATCGGTCGCGAGAATCAGGGTGTCGCTCCGGCCGACTGGCGTCACGGTCGTCCGCAGCGCCGGCAACTTTGCGCCGACCACGCCGGGCCGGAGCAGCAGCTCCTCGGGTCGTGTATCGGCCTTGTCCGTGGCCCGATACAGCACGCCGCGCACGTTGCCGACGCCCAGCCAGTTCAACGTGCCATGCTCGAAATCGATGGCCGCGATGCTCATCACGACGCCCCGGGTATGGCGCAGTTTCTCATGACAGCGGCGCACGACCGTGACTGGCGAATCCCGCACGTGGGCGTGGATGGCCAGCCTGGCATGCTCGGCGGCCAAGGCGGCGGACTCGCCGTGTCCGACGCCGTCGATCACCGCCAACAGGGCGCCGCGCGGGTGCACGTCCACGACCGCAAGGTCGCCCGAACTGCCACTGTCCCGCAGTGCCGAGGTCGCGCTGCCATAGCGCAGGGCCGACAGGGCAGCCTTGCTCACAGGCGCCACTTCCTGACCGTGACCGTCGTGCCCCGGCCCGGCTCCGAGACAATTTCAAACTCGTCCATGAGTCGACGCACGCCGGGAAGACCAAGGCCGAGGCCCCCGGAGCTCGAATAGCCATCGCGCAAGGCCAGCGCCACGTCCGCGATGCCAGGCCCATGGTCCGTGGCGATGATTGTGAGGCTCACGCGGCCCGCGCTGTTGCCTTGCCGCAGCATGACCATGCCATGCCCGGCATAGGACACCACGTTGCGCGCCAATTCGGAGATCGCGGTCGCGATCAGCACCGTCTCACCGACGGAGAAGCCCAGATCCAGCGCGAGTGCCCGGCCACGCTGGCGGGCCTCGACGACGTCCTTGTCCGAGGCGATCGCGATGGGGATGTCCGCCGCCACTGACGTGGGCCTCAGTGCGTGCTCTGAAATTTCTGCTGCAGATGGGCTAGGCCCTCCTCAAGATCCAATGCCGTGGGTATGTCCTCGAGCGTCAGGCCCAGCTGTACCATGGCGAAGGCCACCTCCGGCTGGATGCCGACGATGACCGTGGCGGCGCCGCGCAGGCGGATAATGTGCGAGATCTCCAGCAGGGTGCGCGAGGCAAAGGAGTCCATGACGTCCATGGCCGTGACGTCCACGATCACGCCGAGCGAGCGGGAGCGCACCACCTGCTGCACGAGCGCCGTGCGCAGCTGCAACAGATCCGCATCGGACAGAGCGGCCTGAATCGTCGCGATCAGGAAGGGGCCCTGCTTCAGAATTGGAACTTCCACGCAAGTGCCCTTTCAGTGCCACGGCTGCGATCAGCTCGTCGGCACGACCTTGTAACCGAGGAGCCGCTCGGCCTGCTCGATGCCGCCCTGCAGGTCGCCCACGGTGTTCATCTTGCCCAGGTCCACGCCGATCGTGACGAGCGTCTGGGCGATCTCCGGCGACAGACCGGTCACGATGACGGTGGCACCAAGGAGACGCGAGGCCTCCACGGTCTGCACGAGGTGATTGGCTACGGTGGCGTCCATGGCCGCCACGCCCGTGATGTCGATGACGACCACCTTGGCACGATTGGTGCGGATCCCTCGCAGCAGCTGCTCCGTCAATTGCCGGGCGCGCTGCGGGTCGATGACGCCGATGATGGGCAGGATCAGCAGCCGCTCGCGCACCTGCAGCACGGGCGTGGAGAGTTCCCGGATGGCTTCCTGCTGTTGGCGAATGACGCGTTCGCGCTCCTGCACGAAGCCGACCGCGACGGTGTTGGCGATGCGGTTGGCGGCCGGTTCGTAGGCGTCGAGGATGCGATTGAGCTTTTCGAAATCGGTCTGGTATTTGGCAAACAGCGAGCGCGCCAGCACGTCGCGCAGCAGCAGGACGATGCCAACGACTTCGTGAGTCTCAACGCCTCGGGGAATGATGCGCTCGGAAAGATTCCGCGCGTAGGCCTGCAGGGCCTCGAAGGTGCCGGTTTCCAGTGCCGCAACGTAGCTGTCGTAGACGGAGGTGGCTTCGTTGAAAATCTCTTCCTTGGTCATCGCCGTGAGCAGGCGTGCCTCCGAGATGCGCACCACCCATTCCTCGCGCAGCAGGGTGCGATTCTGCCGGAGGTGCGCCACCAGCTCGCGCAGCAACTCGGTGGTCGGTTCGCTGCGCGCCAGGTCGGCGGCGTAGCTTGGGGCAATGGCTATATCCTTGGTCGCAAGCTTTTCTTTTCCCATGACGGGCCGTCTCCTGATCGGCGATCCTGCATCGGCTGGGACGCCCAGCCCCCGCGAATGTTCGATCAAATACCAACGCGATTTACACCCGCAATCCGGTAGGGCCCCGGATACGCTGTAGGGTAATGACCTGACAGGGCCGGCACCAGTGTGGCTGGCGGCCAGGCTGGCCTCGGCACGGCCCAGCATTAGGAAAATCAGAGAGTTACGGAATTCCGCGCTTTGCTCGCGTTGCTCGCGGTGCTCGCGGGCTCAATCGGGGGCGGATCGCAGCCGGCTCCGGACTCGGCGCCAGCTCAGGGCCGCGAGCGTTCCCAGCGCCGCCGGGACCAGCCCGTAGAACACGTCCAGGCGATCGGCCGAGTAGGGTCCCCAGCGGTCCGACAGCAGGACCAGCAGCGGCAGCATGAACGCGACCAGCAGCGCCCATCGCCACGGCCATTTCGGCCGCCACCCCGTCAGGACGAACGCGATCAGGCCCACCGAAATGACATACGGCCAGCGCGTGCCGCTGCGCAAATCCATCAGCGCTGCCGCCAGGCCCAGCCCGGCACCCACCGCCCAGGTGGGCCCACCCTCGAAGAGGTTGCGGGCAATTTCACGTGCGCTCATGACCACTCCTCCCAGAGACCACGCCAACCGTTCCCGCTCGTCCGTGATGTGCTGCTGCTCGGACAGGAGCGCCTGACCCCAGACGCGCCGGCTCGCAGGCAGCGAGATCCGCATGCACCAGTTCAGGCATCGCACCAGCGCATTGACGGTGTACCGGTTCATGTCAGCTCTGCCGTGCGACCCGCAGCGATCCGACGTTGACGGCCGCCGCCTCGAGTATCCTGTTCACGGCCCTGGATCCCGCGGCTGACAGACGATACAGGTGTCGCGGCGGGCGCCCCGGCTCGCGCAGTTCTTCCCAGCGAGTCTCGAGCCAACCCTCGTCGTGGAGCCGGGAAAGAATGGGGTATAAGGTGCCCGACTTGATGCGCGTCAGCTTGCTCAGGTCGTAGCCGTGGCTCCACTCGCGAGCGCTCTGCCTGAGGGCCTGGAGCACAGCGAGGGTTTGTGGAGAAAGGCGCATGCCTAACTCTACATATGTAGACATAGAAATGTCAAGCGTTGAGCGAGACAGCCGGTGGCGAGCCCATTTCTGCCCGGGACCCGGGCGGGGAGTACGCTCGAGGGGAATCCAGGTCTGTGCGGCGCTTCATGGGCCCCCCGGCGTGGATACGGTAGTTTTGCGCGGTAGTACGACACGAGCGAGGTCAGTTGCGTGGAAGCCGGGATGGCAGTGCTGAAGCGGCCGGCCGCACCACTCGGGAAGCCGCTCCGCACGCTCTGCTTCTGCCTGGCCGTCGCAGCCAGCGCGTCCGCCGGGGCCGCCGAGTTTCGGTTCGACGCCATGCGCGAGCTGATCGAGTCCCGTGGAATCCGATCCGTCGACGGACTCATCCAGGCGCTGCCCCCCGACCTGCGCTCCCACTACACCCTCGTGTTCGCAAGCCGCAGTCTCCAGGGCGCCAGCCCCGCCTATCCGCGCGCCATTCTCTTCGGCTCCGATGCCGAGTTCGTCGTCACCTTCAATGGCGATCCTGCCGCGCGCGGGAATTCCGTCGTCGAAACGATGGAGTTCGATGCACGCAACAACAAGTTCCTGTTCCGCGAGATTCAGTTTCCAGCGGACAAGGCGGGGCCGGTATCGATATCCGAAGCCAACTCGGCACGCTGCGTCGCCTGCCACGGCGAACCGGCGCGACCGGTCTGGGACACGGCGCCCTTCTGGCCAGGCGCCTATGGAGAGCGCTACGGCGCGGGGCTGTCGGCGGCAGAATCGAAGGGCATGCGCGAGTTTCTCGCCCTGCAGCCCGATCATGCGCGCTACCAGAACCTCCTCGATGCGGCAGCGTTTGCGGAGCGTACGACCTACGTTGCCAGTGCGCGCGCGGTGTACAACGGCGTCAGGACCACGTCTCCGAACGCCCAACTCTCGGCACTGCTGACGCGGCTGAACGTACGCTCGATCCTGTCCGAAATGGCGTCGCGTCCGGCTTTCGATGCGCACCGCTACGTCCTGCTCGGCGCCGCGGAAGGCAGCTGCGGCACGCTGCCCGAGTACTATCCCGACTCCCTCCGCGACCTGATCGCCGGGGAGCTGCGTGCGTACAGGCGCACGAGCGCAGCCACGGGTCGCTTGCAGGCGGCGGCCGTGACAGCGCGTCTTGCGGGTGCGGGCGGCCGCTACCAGCGTAGTGCCGCCGGGCTCGACGAATTGCGGTTCGTGGTTGAGCGCAGTCTTGGGCTTTCCACGCAGCAGTGGACGCTCGCACTCGAACGCAACACCTACGACGCTTCGGCCCCCGAGGGCGCGCCCACCCTCGCGCAGTTGCTGTTCGAATGGGTCGCAGTCACCGATGGGGAGTTGCGAGGGCTGCACGCCTATCGATCGTTCACGAGTGGCGATCGCTACTGCGAACACCTGCGCCGGCAGAGCGTTGCCGCGCTCGAGGCGTGGTACACGGCGCACCCCCGGCCGGAGTTCTCTGCCGGCGGTGCCCGATTGGCACCCGCCGTGAATGGCGCTCCCGACGTGTCAGATTCCCAGAATCCAGTCTCCTGGAGACCGGAGTTCCTTGACCGGTGTACTTCCTGTCACGCCGGGGAGGTCGCCCCTTTCATTCCGTTTGCTGATCCGGACGCTCTCGCGAAGCTCCTGGTGAAGGGCAACTACCCGCACGGCCGCCTGCTGGACGAGATCCTGTACCGGTTGGCACCCGAGGCGGGAGCGAAAAGCATGCCCCGCGGCATCACGATCACTGCCGCGCAACGACGCATGCTCGAAGAGTACTTTCTGGGCCTTGGACAGCGCGGTGCAATGAACCGCGCGCTTTAGGGCGTTGCGGGCACGGCGCCTCGTGCGGCGCGATGGTGCGCACTAAGGCGACGCGGCTGTCCAGGCGAGCCGGATCGCGCTGAGCGCGAACGAGTGAATCGTGGGCGCCTGGGCGCCGCGGCGAATGATGCGAAGTACGGCGTCCGCGGGCACGATCGCGCCGCCGGTGCCGTGGCTCAGCAGCACGATGTCCGACAAATCGCCCAGCGCGACTCCCGACGACGAACCATTCATCGCCGGCGTTTCGTTCCGCCCCCAGCGATACTCGGTCGAGGGTGATCCGCGGCGGATGACTTCCCCGACATAGATCGCCGTGCCGATAATGGTATTGGCATAGGCGATCGTCAGGATGCCGTCCTGCGCGCCGTGGACACCCTGCAGGTAGCGATCGATGACGTGGAGGCTCTCCAGACTGTAATCCAGCAGTTCGCGCTCGAGACTCTCGGCGCAGGCCATGCCGAGTTCGGGCCCGGCCTGCCCGGCCAACACGCGTGCGTAGAAATCAATGACGGACTTCAGTTCTGTGTCCAAGATCCCGATACCCGAATTTTGGCGCGGTTGCGCGGGCTACCCGAAAACGTCCGGTTGGTAGACGTCACGGGGGAGCCAAATCAATCGGTTCGGCCTAGTGATTGCGCCTGAGCCGCCAGGAAAATCCCAGGTCGATCACGCGGGGTAGCCAATGGCTGGTTTCCGGTACGACCATCCCGGTCATGGAATTGGCAGGGCCGAGATCAACGCAGCACTCGTTGGCGCGGTTGGACACATTGGTCGCATCGAGCCACAGGGTCAGTTCACCGTACCTCAGTGGCACGCTGCGAGTGACCCGCAGATCAGCGCTGAAGTAGCTGCCCCAGCGCCCCGAATTGCGGGGGCCCACCATGAGGTAGGCCGTGGAGGCGGGCGCGGCGGGAACCAGCGTCAGCGGCGATCGCGGCCATCCGCTGTGCCAGCCGACCAGCATGGAGGCGGAGGTCCGAGCCTGAGTCCACGCCACGCCGAAGTTCGCCGCATGCCGCTGATCCCAGCTTCGCGGCGTGTCTAGCCCCACGAAATCATCATTCGTCTGAGAGAGGGTGTAGGTGACCCAGGCACTGTAGCGTGGACTGATATCGGTTCTGGCGCTGAACTCGATGCCCGCGGCTTCCGCATCGACGGGCTCAAGTCGTACTCGATCGGGCTCCAACTCGGGCAGCAATGACACCGCGTCCAGCGTGTTGTCAAAGTACGGGCTGATGAGGAACCAATGATTGCGGTAAACCTCCACTTTCCAATGCAGGGCATTGCTGCGCTCAGCGGCGACCCCCACAATCACATGCGTGGCGCGGCTGGCCGGATCAGGCGTCGCCTGGTTCTCTTCGGATCGCCACTCGTCAATGCGTTGTGCCTGCACAAACTTGCCCCACGAGCCGTACAGATGCCAGCCGGCCGCGGGATCAAATCGTACATTGAGGCGAGGGCTGAGCTGCGCGCGGGTCTGGAACCCACGGTAAGACTGTTGATCCAGTCGCGTGCCCACTTCGACCTCGAAGGCTCGCCACTGTCGACGGACGGAAGCATAGAGCCCGAGCGCGAGGGAGCGGGGCGACTGGTTTGACGTCACGGTCACGGTGGCGGGAATGCCGAAACCGACGGTAATTGGACCCGCAAACCGCTCACGCTGCGAAAAGACCAGTTCCGCGCCCTCCAGATCCCATTCCGCGCCCGCTGTCCAGGTGAGCGCTGGGTGCGGCGCGTAGATCCATTCCGTGAGGAGATGTGCGATCGAAAAGTCCCGTCGGTCATCGAGACTCCCTTCGGCGACACCGAGCAGGTTCAAGGTCCCCTGACGGCTGCGCTGCGAGTTCGTGATCGCGAGCGAAGTGCGCGCGCTCAGCGCATCGCTCGGCCCGTATTCCCAGCTGAGCCAACCGGTGTGATCCCGGGAGCGCACCTGCGCTTGCTCGTCCCTGTCACCGGAGTACAGTTGGACCCGGTCATCCAGGGCCAGCCATCCGAGCGTCAGCGCGGATGACGGACCCGCTTGCCATCGAATCCTCGCCAGCGCATCCAGGAACGCCGGCTCTCCGAACTCCCCATCAACAGGTTGCAGCACACTGTCATCGGAGCTCAGGCGCAAGGTAGCGAGCCATTCAACGGGCCAGCGACCGGCGCGCCCCACGGTGGCGAGATCATTGCTGAGCCGACTGATCCCGATCAGATATTCCTGTCCCGCCTCAATCGATCGGGGCGCCATATCCAGGACTCCGCCTGAGCGCGAACCGTATTTGACCGGAAACCCACCCGTGTAAACATCGACGCGACCCACGGCAAAAGGATCGAACGCGCTGAGCAATCTCTGAAAATCCTTGAAGTGAAAGGGATCAACCATCGGGATGCCGTCATAACGGACCATCACATCACCCAGCAATGCGCCGCGGATAAACGGTCGCGCCGAGAGGTTGGCGGCCAGCCCCGGTGCCAGACGCAAAGCCCGGACCGTGTCACCCTGTGCTCCGGGTACGTTTCTGAGGACACGCTCGTCGAAATCCATGGCCTCCTTGGACTCATTGGAGTCAAAGATGTAGCGGCTTGCAAACACGGAGACCTCTTCCAATGGCTCGGTGCCCGCCAGCGCGCGCACGATCGGCAAAGGAGGACTCGCGGCGGAGTGCCGTGCTGCCGCCGCGCGGGTCACCACGTAGCGTCGATCACCGATCCTGCGAAGTTGCAGGCCCTGCGCCTCGAGCGCGGCCCTGGTTTTGGCCATCGCGTCGGCGCCGATTGGCGGTTCCGGAGCGGCGAGTTCAGGTGGGACCAGGTCCGAGCTGTAGAGTACGTCGATCCCGGTCGCGATCAGTGACTGCAGCAGATCAGCGATCGACGCTCGCGGCGGCAGAGGAGCCGCAATACTCGCCGCGCAGGCCGCGAGGAGCGCTGCGCTATGGACTGCAAAACGCCAGCGGGGCACGGGCACCCGGAAGGCCCCATGTCAGTACTAGAGTCCAATTCATGGGATCGAGTGTACCCGAATTGTGCCGCCGCTGATCTCATAGCTCAGCGACGTGGTCGCCAGCACCTGGGCCAGGGCATCGAGAGGGTCCACGCCTTTGATCGATCCGTGCAGAATAGTCTGGCTAGCGACCTGTTGCGCATGGACATCGGCAAATTCGAGCGGACGGCCAAGCTCACGACTTGCCCACTGCAGAAATTCAATGAGCGGGCGTCCCTCGATTTGATAGTCCGGTGCGAGCGCCGCTGTCCACAGCCAATCGCGCCCGTACGTCGCAATCGGCTGTCGCGCAACACGTTTCCCCGGTGCCGCCAGCAACTCGGTGCCCGACTCGGCGTAAAGTGCAGCGGATCCTCCGACAAATCTGATCCGACCTTCCCGCACCCGAATCCGAACGGACTGTTCATCGCTCAGTACCTCGAATTCCGTTCCAACATGGTCGATAATTCCGGCAATCGTCGTCACGCGCAGCCAGTCGCACGTGGCTGGATGCGGAGGGCAATCCACGTAGATCAATCCCTGTTCCAGCCCGACTTGCGTGGCCCCGGGGAAAACCACGGTAGTGCCCGCGGCGATGCGAAGCGTACCTCCCTGTCCGAGGGAAAGCAGCACGAGTCCGTGCGCCGTCAGCTGATCGCCGATCCGCACCGGATCCCCGAACGCAAGTGCGCGGTGTCTGATCAGCCCGTAGCGGACCTCTACGCCGCCATCGAGGACCCGCGCAACTTGCCCGACTACAGCCCCACTGTGGACTGAGCCTCTGAACAGAAACCAAAGAGCAACCACGGCGAGAGCGGCCGCCAGGGCCGAGTACCACGGGTGTCTCAGGATCGTTCGCGGCTGGGGCCGTGCGCTCAGTGTCGTGGCGCGCCACTCCTGCCGCACAGCAGCCCGAACACGCTCACGATCTGCAGCCTTCCAGGTCGGAGTCCCCAGCGCGTCGGACAACGCGCGCTCCAGGGATTCGTCGGATCCTGGTTGCGTCCCGGGCAGGCGAGGCTCAGTCATGGCGGCGGCACCGACGGAGACCCGCCGTCAGGACTCGGGTTCCACTGGGCGCGGAAGGCCTCTCTCGCCCGCGCCAGCAACGATTGCGCCGCGACGGGCGAAATGCCCAGTAGGCGAGCGATTTCCTCGACTGGTTGATCGTCACCGTATTTGGCCTCGAGCGCGCGCGCGTATTGCTCCGGAAGTCTATTCAGCGCCCGGATGATCGCCTCCCGGCGGAGGTAAGTCTCGACTTCCTCCGGAGGTTCCTGTTGCTGCGGAACGCGCAGCTGCGGCAACACGAACAGCACGGTATCGGGGTCATCCAGGCTGTCGTGGACGGGTCGGCGGGCCGCCTTGCGGTGCGCATCCGAAAGCTCGTGGCGACAGATCTCGGTCAGCCAGGTGTACAGGGCGGCCTCCCCACGGTAGCTCGCAAGCTTACGGACGGCTTTCACTAGGGTGTTCTGGACTATGTCTTCCACGCTGGCTGGATCCCACCCCGAGCGGCGCGCGACGAAGGCGGCGAGACGGGACGCGCTGGCGTCGAAAAATTCGTCGAAGGCGCGTTGCTCGCCTGCGCACATCCGTGCCACCAACTTTCGATCCGCCTCGTGCACCCTGTGACATCCTGCACTCACGTCTACCAGGGCTACGAGCTTAGACGTCACCCAACACGTGAATCAACCTGGCGTCCGGCATATTACGCCTCCACATCTGGATCAACGCGCGCCTGGCACGTATTCAGGGGACAAGCGATGCCCCAGCATGTCCTCAACCACCGACTGGCGCTCTGCCAGTCGTAACTGTTCCGCGCGCAATCTGGAAAAATCCACGGGCACCAAGTCCAGGGCCCGACACCAGTCCGTGGCGAAGCTCTGATACAGCCGCAAACGCTCAGCTGCGAGAGCCTGAGGCTCGACGGGTACCACGGACACCGCCTTGCCGTGGAGGATGGACATGGACCCTTCTTCCGTGATCTGCACTTCACGTGTCCGGCAGCGCAGGTAGCACGCCGCCAGCGGCAGTGTTATTCGGCGGCCGCCACCTGCAGGTGGAACCGGCAACTCGAACTCATGACAAGCCACGATCAGTTGGACATCGCTACGCCCGCATTCCTTGGCCAGGGCCGCGAGCAAAGCCTGCTTTGCGCCCAGGGTCCCGGTGCCCTGACTGAGCACCGCGGCGGGATCGTCCGGGGAGGGGCCCGGTTGATCACCGCACTCACGCAGGACATCGGCGACGTCGCGCAGGGAACGGCAATGGAATGCGTGGCGCCAGGATTTTCCGAGGCCACCCGTGAGGCTCAGAGTGACGTCGGGCAACCAACGGCTTTGATGCTGCATCCGCGCCGTTTCCCGACTCTCAGCGTCTTGTGCGGAACCAGTCGACGCGAGCACGGCATGCGAGATCAGCTCGACCGTCGTGGATACCTTGAATTTGCGCATCAATTCCCGCCGATGTGCATTCGCCGCAGCATCCGAGATCGCCAGGCGCCGTCCCACGGTCTTCAGTGAATGACCTTGGGCGAGCAGAGCCAGTACTTCGCGTTCTATTGCGGTCAGTGTCACCATGTCAACGCCGCGCGCAGCAACGCGTCGACGGATAACGAAGTCCTGCATCGCCGTCCGGCAGGCGCCGAGAGCCTGTTGCAGGCAACGAAGTAGGACACTTTGGCACTTTGCGCATCGCGCGTTCGAAAGGTCGCGACAGTTTTCCGGCAACTTCCGGAGTCCGAGTTTAGCTCCTTCCCGGCGTCGCGCGTCGAGCGATAAATCATTGGTCAGCGGTGCGAAAGGGCTGCGGCCGCACCTCTCTCCGATGGCAGGTATTGATGCGATTGATTTCCCGGATCAGCAACGTCTAAGACAGCGTACCTCTGTACTTCGTGCGTACGCTCCAGAGTGGAGGCGCTTGGACGTTTGCGCAGCCTCCATCGGCATCGATGTGATTTCTTCTGTGGCTGAGCCCGGCAATACAAGTTACAGGCCGGACGACGGCTGCTCCACCGCCATGACTGACTCCGCTACGCTCACTCCCCCGATCAAGCTACGCGGGGTCAGCGTCTTCGCGGGAATCAATCTTCATCGCAGTGGTGAATCCGGAGTGATCGCCGGGATCCAGCGGACAAGGCCGCCGCCGTTTGGCGTCAAACGCCAGGTCATTTATGCGCCCCTTGACATCATCCGGGACAATCGTCTGATATGCCCTTCGGTGTCGATTGCGGGTTTGTGCGCGCATTCGCCTGGTCCGCAGTCCCGCGCGCAGAAACCCAGGGCCTGGTGCATGAAGCTGACCATCCTGATGCTCTTTTTGACTTGCGCTCTCGGGCTGGTGGCCTGTGGCGGCGGCGGCAGCTTCAACCCGGCGCCCACGCCGACCGGGCCGAGTGCGCAGGTTTTTGTGACCACCGGCGACGAAGCGAAGCTCCTGGCGCCGCAATCCCCGGTGTCCTTCGGCACCGGCGGCAGCCAGAACTCGCCGGTCATCACGGTGACCGAGACGACTCGCTATCAGACGATCGACGGCTTCGGTGCATCGCTGACCGACTCTGCGGCCTGGGTCATCTGGAATGACCTGGATGCCGTGCAGCGAGCCGCGCTCATGCAGCAGCTGTTCAGTCCGACGGCCGGGATCGGCCTGGGTTTTCTGCGCCAGCCCATGGGAGCCACGGATTTCTCGGTCAGCGGCAATTACAGTTACGACGATGTTCCGGCCGGGCAGACCGATCCACTGCTCCTCAATTTTTCCGTCGCGCATGATGCCGCCTACATCATGCCGCTGCTGCAGGGCGCACTGGCGATCAATCCCGCTGCGAAAGTGGTGGCGCTGCCGTGGAGCCCACCGGCGTGGATGAAGGCCGGCGGGACGATGAACGGCGGAGGCATGAACACCGTTTATTTCCCCAGTCTCGCCCAGTATTTTGTCCTCTACCTGCAGGCCTACCAGCAGGCGGGCATTCCCGTGTACGCCATCGCGGTGCAGAACGAGCCGCTGAATTCGACCAGTGGTTATCCGAGCGAGTACCTGGCGGCGAGCGACGAATCGGATTTCATCGCCAACCACCTGGGTCCCGCCCTCGTCAATGCCAATCTGGGTGCGGTAAAAATCTTCGGCTACGAGCACAACTGGGACAACACCGTCTACCCCGAGTCCATTCTTGCCAGCGCCGCCGCTACCTATGTGGCTGGCACGGCCTTTCACTGCTACAACGGCAGCGTGGGCGCGCAGTCCGTCGTGCAGGCTGCTTATCCTGCTAAGGACATCTGGTTCACGGAATGCAGTGGTACGGCGGGATCGAGCTTCCCCGGCGATCTGGTGTGGATAGCGCAGAACCTGCTGATCGGCGCCACCCGCAATTGGGCACGCAGCATCTCCCTGTGGAATCTCGCCCTCGATCAGAATTCAGGTCCGACGAATGGCGGCTGCCTGGCCTGCCGCGGTGTGGTCACCATCGACACCAGCACCGCTCCCGCGACCATCACCTACAACGTCGAATACTATGCACTCGGCCACCTGGCGAAATTTGTTGTTCCCGGAGCCCACCGCGTCGATTCGAGCACCTCCGCCAGTGGGGGGATCGAGGATGTGGCCTTTGTGAACCCGGATGGCTCGATCATCCTGTTCGTGCTGAACTCATCGACGGTGGCAGGGCCTTTCTCAGTGAGTTGGCACAACACCTATTTCAACTACACCTTGCCGGCGCAGTCGGTGGCGACCTTTGCATGGAAGTAGCATCCGGCAGGCCACCCATTGGGCGCGGCGCGCGGCGTGCCCTATTACGGCCGACTCTCGATCAGCCGCATGGACTTCAGGAACGCTGGCCAGCGTGAGTCCGACGAGAGCTTTTCCAGGAGCGGGTCATGCGCGACCGCGAGGAGGCCGCCATCGTGCTGCCGGCGGGCCCGTTCCAGCCATTGAAAGGCGTGATCCCGATCGCCGCGGAATGCGTAGGCCTCGGCAATCTGGTAGGCCGCCGTCTCGGCGGTGTTCCTGATCAATTCCTCCAGGGCAGCGTTCGACTCGGCCACTTTGCCCTGGCCCCAAAGCGCCATTGTTACAACCAACTGGCGGGCCCACACGGCGGTCTCACTCTGGACGACGCTCACCGCCGCGCCATAGTTGCCTTCGAGGATATAGCCCAGGCCAGGTCCTGCGTACGCCCAGGGGATGGTCGGGTTCAGATCCTGTACGCGGCGATACAGCGCCCTTGCTTCGGCGAACTGGCGGGTGAACACGAGGTTGAAGGCGAGGGCGGCGAGCGCCGACGCTTTGACCGGATCGAGGGCCACCGCCTGGCGTAGCAGCTCTGTGGCTGTTGTCTGCTCCCCCTGAGCCCGGGCCAGCTGACTGGCAAGGACCAGCAGGTCCGGATCCGCCGGCACCAGCTCCCGCGCCTGGCGCAGCGTCTCGGCACTCCCTACCCAGTCGAAATCAACGAATAGCTGGATTTCAGCCCGCGCCGAGAGGGCCTCGGGAAGTTTGGGTTCCAGGGCGAGCGCCCGGGCGACGGCTTCGCGCGCGCTGGCCAACTGGGCGTTGAACTCCCCCGCTTCCGTGGAATATTCACAGATCCAGGTGTGCGCGCGGGCCAGACCCGCCCAGCCCAGTGCAAAGGATGGGTCCAGGTTCACTGCCTTTTGAAAATAGTCCACCGCCTTTCTCATGGGATCTTCGGCGAATCGATTCATGTAGAACCGGCCCTGCAGATACAGCTGGTAGGCCTGCGGGTTGCTGGTTCCACCCTTCACTGCGGCCTTCACCGCCGCCGTGCTCTCGGCACCCGGGAGCCGGCCGCGCAGCTCTTCCACGATCGCGAGCGCCAGCTGTTCCTGCAGCGCGAACACGTCCTTGACCTCGCGCGTGTAGCTGTGCGACCACAGCTCCTCGCCCGTGGCTACGCGGCTGAGGCTGGCGTTGACCTTCACCCGGCTGCCAATCCTTTGCACGCTGCCTTCGACGAGGTTCGCCACCCCGAGCTTGGCGCCGATCTCCTGCGCCGTCGCGTTCTTGCCCTTGAACGAAAAGGCCGAGGCCCGGGCCGCCACGTGCAGGCCAGGAATCTTCTGCAGGACGTTGAGCAATTCCTCGCTGATGCCGTCCGAGAAATATTCGTTGTCCTTGTCGTCGGACAGATTGCCAAAGGCGAGCACGGCGACGGATTTTTCATTGTCCGACGCCACGCCGATTGCCGGGTTCACGGTTTGACTGGACGGAGCCTGCGCCGCGGGTGCGGAGAGTTTCGTGACCGGCATCCTGGCAGACCACCAAATGGAGAGGCCGATGCCCGCCGCCAGCGCTATGCCCGCCGGCACCAGCCACCGCGAGCGGAGCACAGGGCTTGACTGCTGCGGGGCGGCAGCGCCGGAGCCAGCCGATGGGTCGGACGAGTCGGCGAGGAGCGGGACGGAACGATCCTGTGACGGAGTTTTCTGCGGCACTCCCAGCAGCCGTTGTACCCGGTCCGTGAATTCCGGCGGCGTGACGCCACCGGGCAGCCGTGTCCAGTGTCGCTCGCGAAAGCGTTCCGGCACGCGCGCCGCGGCGTCGGCGGTGGCGTCGACCACGACCGGCAGGAGGAAGGGCTGGTCCTGCGCCATCAGATAGGTGCGCTGTTCGGCCAGATGCCATTCGAGCCGGAAATAACCTTCGGTGCGCTCCTGGGTGTGGACGGAGATGATCGCCACGAACAACGCGCATTCCTTGATCTGGCGGCGGATCTGCTGGTCCCAGGCCTCACCGCCGCGCAGCTCGCTCTGGTCAAACCAGACCTCGATCCCGACGGCGCGCAGCGCCTCCGTGATCCGTTGGGCCGCGGGCGTGTCCTCCCGGGCAGCGCCGCACCGCCACCGCCTCGCGATGGTGCGGTTTCGCTTCGAACGCCGCGACCTCGGCTGGCGACATGGGACCGCCCTGCAGCTTCAGGGTCAGCACCGAAGCGGCGCTCAGGCAGGCGAAGTACGCGGGGTCCATCGCGCACAGGTAGCGCTTGGCCGGCACGTGCAGCGCGACTGTCTCGGAGACCTCCGGACCGAAGTAGCGCGCGAGCCAGGCCCGGCCGACCTCCTCGTGGTGGGCGTCCTCGTGCCAGTCCGCGATGTCGGCTGGGACGTCCTCGACGAGGTGGCCGATGTCGTGCAGCAGGGCGGCGACCACGAGCGGTGCAGGGGCCCGCTCCTCGCGCGCAAAATAGGCGGCCTGCAGACTGTGCTCGAGCATCGAAACCTGCTCGCCGAAATAGACTTCCGCGCCGCGCCGGCCGAACAGGGCCGCAATCCTCCCGTACACACTCACGGTCGAGCCTCGCCCATACGCCGCCTCAGCAGGCCGATCTCGCTGTACACGCTGTCGCGCGTCAGATAGCAGCCCTGCAGGTGGCGCGGGTGGCGCTGCGAGGAGAACGCGGTGCGCCCGTGCAGCGTGCGCTGGTTGTCGAATACGACGAGCTCCCCGTCGGCCAGGCGGCGCCGCAACTGGAAGCGAGGTTCACGCAGCAGCCGGGCGAAGCGGCGGTACGCCGGGTAAAACGCAGCGAGCGCGGCGCTCGCGGGCGGGAGCGGCGCGATCGAGCGGTTGTTGTAGTGCACGGCCGCGACCCGGCCATCGGCGCTCAGCTGGATGAGCGGCCGCTCCGCATACAGATCCGCGTCCGCCGAGCGGTAGTGAAATGGCACCGGGGTGCTCGTCAATACGCCAAAGGCTGCCGGCTCCGTCGCGCGCAGGTGCTCCGCGATCGCCAGGCCGTCGGCGAACAGATTCTCCCCGCCGTCCGGCGAGGAGAGGAGCACGTGCAGCGCCTGGAAGCCGGGCACCGGCTCGCGGTACGGGTTGTCGGTGTGCAGCCCGAGACCGTGGTCGGAGTAGGCGAGGTTCTCGGGGCGTGCCACGGAGCGCACCTCGAACAGCAGACCGTAGTTCGTCTCGGCTACCCGGCCCATCTGCGCACAGGCTTCGAGAATCGCGCCCTCGCGCGACGGGACACCCGCCAGGAAAGCGATGCCATCCTGGGCAAGACGGATCAACCAGGGGAGACGGCTGGCCGGCGCGGTGCTGAAGCTCGCATAGTCGAGCCACGCGCAATCACGCGCCGCGTCGCGCTCGGCACCGTCCAGCCACAGCGTGGTGCGCAGCTCGGGTCGGCGTTCGGGGGCGGTGAGGGCGTGTTCGCGGAGCCAGTCGGCGGCATAGTGCGAGACGCTGGGTTCGCCCTCGAATTCGAGCTCCAGGCCGCCATTCGCGGCACGCGCCGCGCGAATGCGCGGCTCGTTGGGCAGGTCCGCGATGTCGATGAGACGCTGCCCGCTGTGCGGATCGCGATCTTCGGCCCGGCAGTCGCGTAGCCACTGGGCCGGAAAGCACGCACTCTGGCCGTCATTCCATACGACAGTGAGCGCGTCCGGCTTCGCCTGTATCGCCGTGATCGCGTGTGCCTCAGGCATGGTTCTTGTCGACCGCCACGAGCAGGCGGCGCTGATGCTGAAACAGGGTCGCGGCGGCGAGCGCCGAGGCGCCGCACACGAGTGCCAGCGCGACAAATACGCCGCGCCAGCCGAAGGCTACGGCCAATCGTGCGACGCTGTCGCCGGCCAGCGCGCCTCCCAGGTATCCAACGCCATCGATGATACCAGATGCTGCCGCGCCGGCCCGCAGTCCGCCGAAGTCGAGCGCGAAGGCTCCGCCGAGGTAGGAGTAGGGCCCGAGCAGGCAGAAGGCGACGAGACCGATCAGCGCGACCGCGAAGCCGGCCGCGTGCGCGCCGCCCGGGAAGAACGCCAGCGTGAGCAGCGTTGCGGCGGCGGCGGCGAGCCCTGCGAACAGGATCACCGGCCGGCCGATGACCCCGAGCCGGTCGCTGTACCAGCCCGTTGCGAGGACCGAGATGACCCCGACGCCCGGAAATACGGCGCTCAAGGAGGCCGCTTCCGCAGGCGAGTAGCCGAATGCGGCATGCAGATACTGCGGCGTCCAGAAATTGAAGGTCTCGCGGACCACCGTGCAGCCGAAGGACAGGAGGCACACGAGCAGGAAGGCACGACTGCGCAGGAGCGGACCCAGCAGTTCGCGCAATCGTGCCGGGCGCTCGCTGGTATGCGCAAACAGGTTGAGCGGATTGGCCAGCGCGGGCGCATGGCCGAGCTCGCTGCGCGACTCCCGCAGGAACAGGAAGTTTGCAGTCAGCATCAGGGCGGCGACCGCGGCCGCAAAAACGAACAACGCACGCCACCCAAAGCCATGCGCGATCATCGTGCCCATGGCCGGACGCGCAAGGGCGTCACCGACGAGATAGCTGACGCTCAGCACACCGATGATCGCTCCATAAGAAGAGAAGTTGAACCACTTCGAGCTCACCTTGAGCAGGCCCGCCCAGCCGATCGACTGCACCAGCCGATTGCCCAGCCAGGCGAGCATGAACACCGGCGGGGAACCCCCGGCGGCAAACAGGAGTGTGAACAGCGCCGCGCCTGCGAGCCCCATCAGGAAGGCCCGCCGGCCACCCCACAAATCGGCAATCCCGGTCAGGAACAGCTTGCCGATCGCGTAGGCGAGTACGCCGGCCGAGGCGAGCGTCCCGGGCAGTACCAGGGCCTCCTTCGCGGAAAGGCCACGACGGCCGAGCTCGTCGATCAGGAGCGGCGTCGCCACCGATAGATCCGCGCGACAGAAGTAATAGGCGCCGTAGCCCAGGAACAGGAGCAGGATCGTGAGCGCCTGGCGGCGGGCAAGCCCGCCCGCGTGCTGCACTGGAGGCGGCCGCGGTGCGTCGGTCTGCCCCGGCGTGGGACTGCTAATGGGCATCGTGGCCTGGCCCGACGACGACGCGCACTACCGGAAGACGATCCTCGACGCCCGGCAGGGCCGGAAAGACTTCATGCGGCTCGGTCTGATACCAGTAGGCAACCGAGTAGAAATTGTCGGAGCGGTGATTGGCGTGGCCATGCTCGATCGTGGCCTTGAAGGTCCTGGTGAAGGTGATGGGAGAATCGAGATGGAAGCGGTAGACCGAGGTCTTGCTGCCCACACTCTCGCCTCCCGTGATGGGTGCGCCGTAGAGTCCGTAGGCGAAAGCGTGCGTACGAAAGCCCCAGGCCCCGAGGAAATAGTCTTCAGCGCCAGTGCCGTTGATCGAGGGCCGGGTCTCCCCGTCGACAAAAAACATGTCGTCGCCTTCGCCCCACCATTCGTCCTGATTCTGAAGCACGGACATGGTGACACCGGCAAACTGGCCGCGACCCGTGGCGTGCATCCAGACGTAATTGTCCTCGCCCGTGAGATTCGGGCGATTGTTCACGTCTGGATCACTATTGTGCTTCCAGTCACCGGTCCAGCCATGGGCGGGCGCGGCTTGACGATACTGCGCGTGAAAGTAGAGCGTGGAGGAGGGGAGCGGTTCGGCGCAGCTGCGGAAATCAATATTGAAATAAAGCGCGTCGGTCTTTTTTGTGCCCTCGTTGGTGATGGTCATGCGGGCGTGTTTCCGGAATGGCATCACGAAATAGGCGTTGAGCGCGTTGTCCGCGCCTACCGACAGGGGAATGGACTGATAGAGGTAGTATTCACCCAGGCCCAGCCCGAAGAAATCACCAATCGGCGTCTCGACACTGGGCGTAGCCTCGCCGTCCCAATACATTCGCAGTACGAGTTTCTTCAAATGCAGCTCTTCAGGGCTGGAGATGGTGAACCAGATGTGCGTGAGCACGCCGGGCCCGGACTCGTCCAATACGGTGAGCGTCTCGCCCGGCGGTATTGAACGAGCGTCGTCGTTGCCACCCCGGCGGTCGTAACTCGAAGAGCGTTCCTGTCTGTAGTCGTGCTGGGTGGCGAGATTCCACAGCGGTGCGGAGGAATCCAGACAGCCTCGAGCAAGCGCGGGTTGCGCGACCAGGCCGATCAGCAATACGGAGACTGGGGAGAACTTGGGCATAGATCCTCAACTGACGCCAGGAGCCAGCAGGCAGGCCAGTGCTAGTTTCGCAGCATCGCCTTGATGCCCCTGATGGCCTGGCGGATGCGGTTCTCGTTCTCGATCAGCGCGAACCGCACATGACCATCGCCATTGTCGCCAAATCCGATGCCCGGTGATACGCAAACCTTGGCCTGCGCCAGCAGCAGCTTCGAGAACTCCAGCGAGCCGAGCGCGCGGTAGCGTTCCGGGATTCGCGCCCAGACGTACATCGAGGCCCTGGGCAACTCCACGGGCCACCCTGCCTCGTGCAGGCCCTTCACCAGCACATCGCGCCGGTCCTGGTACTGCGCCACGATGTCCTTCACGCACTGCTGATCGCCTTCGAGTGCCGCAATGGCCGCTACCTGCAGCGGGGTGAAGATCCCGTAGTCGTGATAGCTCTTGATCCGCGCCAGCGCGCTGACCAGCTCTCGATTGCCGGCCATGAAACCGATCCGCCACCCCGCCATGTTGTAGCTCTTGGAGAGGGTGAAGAACTCGACCGCGACCTCCTTGGCCCCCGGCACCTGCATGATCGAGGGTGCCTTCCAGCCATCGAACACGATGTCGGCATAGGCCAGATCATGCACCACCAGGATGTCATGCTGGCGTGCGAGCGCGATGACGCGCTCGAAAAAATCGAGCTCCACACACATGGCCGTCGGGTTGGAGGGAAAGCCCAGGACGATCAGTTTGGGTTTTGGATCGGTGTCCCGAATCGCCTGCTCCAGATCGGCAAAAAAATCGGTGTCCGGGGCTATCGGCACGGCACGGATGTCGGCACCGGCAATCACGGCGCCGTACATGTGGATCGGGTAGCTCGGGTCCGGGACGAGGACGGTGTCACCCCGACCCAGCGTGGCGAGCATCAGGTGGGCCAGGCCTTCCTTGGAGCCGATGGTGACGACCGCCTCACTGTCCGGGTCGATGGCCGCCCCATAGCGCTGCTCGTACCAGTGCGAGATGGCCCGTCGCAGCCGTGGTATGCCTCTGGAAGTGGAGTAGCCGTGGGTGTCCGGACGCTGGGCCACATCAATGAGCTTGGCCACGATGTGCGCCGGAGTCGCCCCGTCGGGGTTGCCCATGCTCAGGTCAATGATGTCCTCACCGCGCCGGCGGGCGGCCAGCTTCAGCTCGGCAGTGACGTTGAAGACATAGGGCGGAAGGCGATCGATGCGCGCGAATCGCCGCTGGCCGGCAGGAAAATCAGTCATTTCTCGGCTCTCACGTCAGCGCCCGGAACCGTCCGAGCGACGCAGGCCGGCACCCCGCGCCCCGCCCGGCCGCCAGTCTAGCCGCTTTCCCGGCTTCCTTCATCAGGCAGGTTCGCCGGAAGCGTGCGCAAGTTGTTGTTTGAGCGGAATTATCACGAGGGAAATGCACAGGGGCGCACACCGTGGTATCATGTATTAACGCATTAATACAGTATTACAACCCATGAAACCCCACAAGGACTATTCCAGCCGCCAGGAATCCCTGGCCGAGCAGCGCCTGGCCGAGGCGCTGCTGACGCTGCACAGCGTGGAGGAGTGCCGCGCCTTCCTGCGCGATCTGTGCACGCCGGCTGAGCTGCAGGCAATGGCGGACCGCTGGGCCGTGGTCCGCGATCTCGAGCGCGGGCTGCCCTATCGTGAGATCCACGATCACACCGGTGTCAGCGTGACCACCATCGGCCGCGTCGCGCGCTACCTGGCGCAGGGGAACGGTGGCTATGCACTCGCCAGCAAACGGCTCGGCGGTCCTCCCCGTGGATAAGGAGCCGCGTCTCAAACTCGCGGTGCAGAAATCCGGGCGCCTGACCGATCCGTCGCTCGACCTGCTCGTCCGCTGCGGCCTCAAGCTCTCGCGCGGCAAGGATCAGCTGATGGGTTTTGGCGAGAACATGCCGCTCGATGTGCTGTTCGTGCGCGATGACGACATTCCGGATCTGGTGCAGGAAGACGTCTGCGATCTCGGACTGGTGGGCCTGAACGTGCTCGAAGAGCGGCGCCTCGAGCTGGAGGCCCGCGGCGCCAGCGCCCGCTTTGAAACGGTGCGGGACCTGGATTTCGGCCGCTGCCGGCTCGCGCTGGCGGTGCCCGAGGGCGCGGCCTTCGACGGCCTGGAATCGCTCCGCGGCAAGCGCATTGCGACCACCTTTCCTTTCATGCTGGACCGGTTTCTCAAGAGCCAGCGCATCACCGCCCAGATCGTCACGCTGTCGGGCGCGGTGGAGATCGCGCCGCGCCTGGGAAGGGCCGATCTGATCTGTGATCTGGTTTCCAGCGGCTCGACCCTGCAGGCCAATCACCTCCGCGAGGTCTACACGGTGCTGGAAAGCCACGCCGTACTTATTCGCACACCGGTGATCCTGTCGGCCGTCAAGAGCGAGTGGGTCGGACGCTTGCTGATGCGCATCGACGGCGTGGAGCAGGTCAAGGAGAGCAAGTACATCATGCTGCACGCGCCACGGGCTGCGCTGCCGGCGATCCGCAAGCTCCTGCCGGGGAGCGAGTCGCCGACCATCATCCCGCTCGAAGGCCACCCCGAGCGCGTCGTGGTGCACGCGGTGTGCCGCGAAAACGTGTTCTGGGAAACCCTCGAGAGCCTGAAGAAAGTGGGGGCCAGCGCCGTGCTGGTCCTGCCGGTCGAGAAGATGCTGGCCTGAGCATGGAGTGGCTCGACTGGAAGAGTCTGGGTGCCGCCGATCGCCGCGCCGCGCTGGCGCGCCCACCGGCGGCGGACCCATCCGGCCTGCTCCGGCAGGTGCGGGAGATCATCGCGACGGTGCGCCGCGACGGCGATGCGGCCCTGCACGCCTACAACCGCGAGTTCGACCGGGCCGAGCCGGGCCTGCTGCAGGTGTCAGAGGCGGAGTGGGCGGCGGCCGAGTCGCAGCTCGCGCCCGAGGCGCTCGGCGCGTTGCGCATTGCGATTGAGAATGTCACGACCTTTCATCGCGCGCTGTCACCGCGTGAGGCCAGCCTGGAGACACAACCGGGAGTGCATTGCGAGCAGCTGGTCCGACCCATCCAGGCCGTCGGTCTGTATGTGCCGGCCGGCTCCGCACCGCTCCCTTCGACGGCGATCATGCTGGCGGTGCCCGCTGGCATCGCGCGCTGCCCGCAGCGGGTGCTGTGCACGCCGCCGCGCCGCGATGGCACGGCCGATCCGGCGGTGCTGGTCGTGGCGCGCCTGTGCGGCATCGACTCCGCGTTCAAGGTGGGTGGCGCGCAGGCCATCGCAGCGATGGCCTATGGCACCGCGAGTATTCCCAGGGTCGCGAAGATCTTTGGTCCCGGTAATCGCTGGGTCACGGCCGCCAAGCAGCTGTGCGCCGCCGATCCGGATGGCGCGGCGATGGATATGCCGGCCGGGCCCTCTGAGGTGATGGTGATCGCAGACGAGAGCGCGGACGCGACTTTCGTGGCCCTCGATCTGCTGGCGCAGGCGGAGCATGACCCCGATGCACAGGTGCTGCTGGTGAGCACCTCCGCCGGGCTGGTCCGTGCCGTTTCCGAGCAGCTCATAGCGCTCGTGCCGGGCCAGCCGCGCCGGGCCGTTCTCGAGCAGTCGCTGGCCGCAGCGCGATTGATCGTGGTGCCCGATCTGGCCACGGCCGTGGCCATTGCCGAGAGCTACGCGCCCGAGCACCTGCTGATCCAGACGCGCGCGCCGCGCGCGCTGCTCGGCTCGATCACCACCGCCGGCTCGGTCTTCCTCGGTCACTGGTCCCCGGAACCGCTGGGCGATTACTGCTCCGGCACCAATCACGTGCTGCCCACCTGCGGGTACGCGCGCGCCTACAGCGGCCTGTCGGTGAGCGATTTCGTGCGCCGGATGACGGTGCAGGAGCTCAGCACCGCGGGCCTGGAGCGGCTCGGCCCGACGGCCGCCACGCTCGCGCGCCTGGAGGGACTCGAGGCGCACGCCGCCGCCGTGGACGTGCGGCTGGAGCGGCTGCGCGGCATGGCGGCGCTGCGCGCCGGGCAGCAGCCATGAACTGGATCACCGCGCTGGCGCGCCCTGAAATTCAGGCCCTGCAGCCCTACGCGCACGCCAGCTGGGAACCCGGCCTGGTGCGCCTGCACGCCAATGAGCTGCCGTGGCGCGCGCCGCTCGATCCGAGTGAGGCGGGCCTCAATCGATATCCGGAGCCGCACCCGCGTGAGCTCGCCCTGCGGCTGGCCGCGCTGTACGGGCTCGGCGCCGCTTCCGTCCTGCCTTGCCGGGGGAGCGATGAGGCGATCGACCTGCTGACGCGTGCCTACTGCCGCGACGGCAGGCACGCCGTGCTGGTTACGCCCCCGACCTTTGGCATGTACAGCCTCGCCGCGCGCATCCAGGGTGCGGCGATCATTGAGGTGCCGCTGCGGCGCGAGGCGGGCTATGGGTTGGACCTGCCCGCACTGCTGGCCGCGCTGACGCCGGACGTGCGACTGGTGTACCTGTGTACGCCCAACAATCCGACCGGCAATCTCCTCGATCGCACGACCGTGCTGAATTGCGCGCGCGCGCTGGCGGGGCGCGCGCTGCTGGTGGTCGATGAAGCTTATCTGGAGTTCTCCGGAGCGCCTTCCCTGAGCACGGAGCTCAGCGCCCATCCAGGTCTGGTCGTGCTGCGCACCTTGTCCAAGGCCTACGCGCTGGCCGGTGCACGCTGCGGTGTGCTGCTGGCGCACCCGGATATCATCGCGCTGCTGAAGCGGGTCATCCCGCCCTACGCGATTACGCAATTGACCATTGAGGCCGTGTTGCGCACGCTGCAGGCGGAGCATCTCGCCGTGGTCCATGAGCGGTTACGGGCCCTGAGGCGGGAACGCGAACGGCTCGCCGTCGAGCTGGCCGGGCGGCCGGGCGTGATGCGGGTCTGGCCGAGCGCCGCGAATTTTCTGCTGGTCGAGTTCACTGACGCCGCCGCGGTGCTGGCGCGCGCGCACGGGGCGGGACTGCTCGTGCGCGACCTGCGGCGTGCGCCCACCCTCGGACAGGCCCTGCGCATCAGTGTCGGCACGCCGGATCAGAACGATCGCTTGCTCGCGAGCCTCACATGAGTGCAGCAGCCCCCGAATCCGCGCCGACCCTGTTCATCGACCGCGATGGCACGCTGGTGGAAGAGCCTGCCGACGCGCAGGTCGACGCGCTGGAGAAGATCCGCTTCCTTCCCGGGGTGTTTGCCGCGCTGGCGGCCCTGCGGGACGCGGGCTACCGCTTCGTCATGGTGAGCAACCAGGACGGTCTCGGCACGGCGACGTTTCCGCGCGCCGACTTCGAGCGCTGCCAGGAATTCATCCTGCGCACCCTCACTGCGCAGGGAATCGCCTTCGATGCGATCTGCATCTGCCCGCACCGGGCCGGGGACGGCTGCGATTGCCGCAAGCCGCAGACCGGGTTGCTGCGCGAGTGGCGGCACACCCACGGTTTCGACGCCGCGCGCAGCGCGGTGATCGGTGATCGCGACAGCGACCTGCAGCTCGCAGCCAACCTCGGCGTGCGGGGTCTGCGGGTGCGGCAGCCGGCAGGGGCTGGCGAATCCTGGCCGGAAGTCGTGTGCGCCCTGCTGGCCCGTCGCGCGCGCGTCGAGCGGCGCACGCGGGAGACCGCCATCGAGGTGACGGTGGAGCTCGATGGCGATAAGGCGTTCCGCGCCAGCACCGGCATCGGCTTCCTAGATCACATGCTCGAGCAGCTCGCCAGGCACGGGGATTTTGGCCTGCAACTGGACTGCCAGGGCGATCTGCAGATCGATGAGCACCACACCGTCGAAGACTGCGCCCTGGCCCTCGGCGGCGCCCTGCGCCAGGCCCTCGGTGACAAGTCCGGCATTGGCCGCTACGGTTTCCTGCTCGCGATGGATGAAGCGGAGGCGCAGGTGGCCATCGATCTGTCGGGTCGCGCCTATTTTCTCTTCGAGGGGCAATTTGGCCGCGAACAGGTGGGTGCATTGCCGACGGAACTGGTGCCGCATTTTTTCCGCTCGCTGAGCGACGCGCTTGGCTGCGCCCTGCACCTGAGCGTGCGGGGTGAGAATACGCACCACATGATCGAGGCCTGCTTCAAGGGTGTGGGCCGTGCCCTGCGGCCTGCGCTGTGTCGCGACGGTCAGGGCGTGCCCAGCACCAAGGGTATTCTGTGAGATGCCGCCCTGTGAGACGCCCCTGTGCGAGCGCTCTGCCGTGAGCGAGATCGAGGTGGTCATCATCGAAAATGGCGGAGCCAATCTCGCCTCGCTCCGCTACGCCCTCGATCGGCTCGGCGCGCGCAGCCTGGTCAGCGCCGATCCGGCGACGGTCGCTGCGGCACCGCGTGTGCTGCTGCCGGGCGTCGGAGCTGCCGCCGATGCCATGGCGAGGCTCCGCGCTGCCGGACTCATCGACTGCATCCGGAATCTGCGGCAGCCGGTGCTGGGGATCTGTCTGGGGATGCAGCTGTTGTACGCGCGTTCGGAGGAGGGAGACACCGCGGGGCTGGGGCTGTTTCCGGGCAGGGTGTGCCGCCTGTCATCGGGCCGGGGCCAGCCCGTACCGCACATGGGCTGGAATACCTGCCAGCACCTGCGCGAGAGCCCGCTGCTGGCCGGGCTGGGTCAAGGCGACCATTTCTATTTTGCGCACAGCTACGCGGCGCCCGTCGATGAATACACCACTGCCGCCACGGCCTACGGCCTCCCCGTGAGTGCGGTCGTCCGGCGCCAGAACTTTCACGGCGTGCAGTTTCATCCCGAGCGTTCGGCTGGCGCGGGCGCGCGTCTGCTGCGGAATTTCCTGGAGCAGTAGATGCTCCTCATCCCCTCCATCGATCTGCGCGGCGGGCGGTGCGTGCGCCTGCTCAGGGGTGATTTTGCTGCCGAGACCCGCTACGCCCATGAACCGCATGAACTGCTGCAGCGCTATCGCGCGCTCGGCGCGCCGTGGCTGCACATCGTTGATCTGGACGGCGCCCGGGATGGCGTGCTCGCCAACCGCGCGACAATTGCCGCGCTGGCCACCCAGCACGGCATCGCCTTGCAGGTGGGCGGTGGCGTGCGCACGCGTGCCACCGCCGCGGAGCTGCTGGAACTGGGCGTGGCCCGCGTGATCGTGGGCAGTGCAGCCGTGGAAGCGCCCGAGGAGGTGGCGGCGTGGCTCGCAGAATTCGGCCCCGAGCACATCGCGCTGGCCTTCGACGTGCAGTTCGACGCGCAGGGCGTGCCGCGGCTGCGCACCCGGGGCTGGCGACAGGCGACCACCCTGTCGCTCTGGCAGGGCATCGAGAGCTTCAGGACCGCCGGCCTGCGCCATGTGCTGTGCACGGACATCGATCGCGACGGGGCCCTGTCCGGCCCGAACCTCGCACTCTATCGCGACGCTGCCGCACGATATCCGGACATTCATTGGCAGGCTTCCGGCGGTGTCTCCAGTATCGCCGACCTGCACGCGCTCGCCGCCGCCGGCGCCACCGCGGCCGTCAGCGGCACGGCCCTGCTCGAAGAACGCCTGTCGCCGGAGGGGCTGCAGCCATTCTTGCGCGTCGCATAATTCCCTGTCTCGATGTGCGCGACGGCCAGGTGGTCAAGGGCCGGCGCTTTCGTGACCATCGCGTGGTCGGCGAAATCGTCGAGCTGGCGCGCCGCTACCGTGACGCCGGTGCCGATGAATTGGTGTTCTACGACATCACCGCCAGTCCGGAAGGCCGCTCGGTCGATCGCGCCTGGGTCAGCCGTGTCGCTGAAGTCCTCGATATTCCCTTCTGTGTGGCCGGTGGCGTGCGCTCGGTCGCCGATGCCGAGGGAATATTGGCCGCCGGGGCCGAAAAGATCTCGGTGAACTCTCCGGCGCTGGAGCGCCCCGAATTGATCGACGAGCTGGCGCGGCGCTTCGGCGCCCAGTGCGTCGTGACCGGCATCGACAGCCAGGCGACGCCGGCCGGATTCCACGTCTACCAGTACACGGGCGATCCTGCACGCTCCCGCGATACCGGGCGCGCCACCCTGGCCTGGGTGCAGGAGGCGCAGGATCGCGGTGCCGGGGAGATCGTGCTCAACTGCATGGCGGCCGACGGGATGCGCACCGGCTACGACATCGAGCAGCTGGGCGCCGTGCGCGCACAATGCCGCGTTCCCCTGGTGGCCTCCGGCGGTGCGGGAGCGCCGGAGCACTTCCTCGCGGCGTTCACGCAGGGTGGGGCCGACGCAGCGCTGGCCGCCGGTGTATTTCATTCGGGTCAGATCGCCATCGGGACACTCAAGCAGTTCCTCCAGTCCCGTGGCATCGAGGTGCGGCCATGAAACTCAAGACTGCCGACATCGAGCAACTCGCGTGGGACCGGCAACAGGGCCTGCTGCCGGCGATCGTCCAGCACGCCCGGAACGGCGCCGTCCTGATGCTGGGTTACATGAATCGCGAGGCGCTGCGCGCGTCGCTCGAAGGGCGCCGCGTCGTGTTCTACAGCCGCTCTCGCCAGCGTCTGTGGCTGAAGGGCGAGAGTTCGGGACACACGCTGGAGCTCGTGGATATCCGGCAGGACTGCGATGCCGATGCGCTGCTGGTCACGGCACTGCCTGCCGGAGCCGTCTGCCACCTCGGCACTGCGAGCTGTTTTGGCGATGAAGCGGTGACGGAAGCCGAAGGTCTCGCCTTCGTGGCAGAGCTCGAGCAGATCATCATCGAGCGCATCGCCGGCAGTCCGGAGGGCAGCTACACCGCCGGGCTGTATCAGGGCGGCGTCAGGCACATGGCGCAGAAAGTGGGTGAGGAAGGCCTCGAGGTGGCGCTCGCCGCGACGGGCGAAGCGGACGAACGGCTGGTGGGGGAAGCCGCTGATCTGCTGTTTCATCTGCTGGTCCTGTTGCGCAGCCGCGGGCTCGGTGTGCAGGCGGTCGTGGAGGAATTGCGCCACCGGCACGCCCAGCGGAATATGAACGCGCCGTAACCGGACAGGTACCCATCCTGGGGTGATCAATGGCTCTGCTGAGAATGTGTTCATGCGCCGTGGTCGCTGCCGCGCTCGCCGTGGCGGGCTGCGGCGGATCCGGCGCGCCGGATGGTCCGCCGCCGCCACCACCGCTGCCCATCGCGACCGTGACGGGCCTGGACCACCGGCCGCCGGAGTCCTTTTCCCTGGCGTTCCTGCTCACCGACGGCACGGTCATGGTGCAAGGCGACGCGGCCTCGAGGCCCGGGACCACCGTCAGTGCCTGGTACAAACTCACGCCGGACGCTTTCGGCAGCTACGTGCACGGCAGCTGGTCCCAGTTGGCGAGCCTGCCGGCCGGATACGTGCCCTACGCCTACGCCTCGGCGGTGCTCGCGGACGGGCGCGTGGTCATCGTCGGCGGTGAATACAATCAGGGCCTGTTCACCTTGAGCGCGCAAGGCGCGGTGTACGACCCGCGGCTCGATCATTGGACCCTGTTGAATCCGCCCGCGGGCTGGGACTACATCGGCGACATTCCGGCGGTGGTGTTGCCGGACGGGCGCTTCCTCGTGGGCCGCAAGCTCGATGAGCAGATGGCCGCACTGGATCCGTTGACCCTGACCTGGACAGCGCTGGCCGCCACCAATAAATCGGATTTCAATGCCGAGGAGGGCTGGACGCTGATGCCGGATGGCTCGGTGTTCACCTATGACGTCAAGAATGCGCCTCATGCGGAGCGCTACCTGCCCGATGTGCAGCAATGGGTCAGCAACGGCAATACGATTCCCGATCTGCACGCGCCGACCGACAAGCCCAATGGGCTGACTTATGGTCCTTTCGGCAGCCTGATTTATTTTCCACCGGGGGAAGTCGGTCCCGGCCTGCTCCTGCCGGATGGCACGGTGTTCGCTTCCGGGACGCACACCGCCATTTACAGTCCCGGCGCGGATTCGCTGGCGCCGGGCAGCTGGCGTGCAGGGCCGGATTTCCCGAACGGGGACTCCGACAACGACACGGGCGCCGTGCTCCTGCCCAGTGGCCATGTCCTGTTGCAAGGCATAGCGAGCGGGCAACTCTACGAGTTCGATGGTGTCAGGCTCACCGCCGTGGAGAACGTGAAGGCCATCGTTCTGCTGACGCTGCCGGATGGCAACGCGCTGGTCTATGGGCCTTCCGGACCGGAGATCTATCAGCCCCAGGGCCGCGCTCAGGCGGCCTGGGCGCCGACGCTGCTCAACTATCCCGCTGTGGTGACACGCGGCGCCAGCTATACCCTCGAAGGCACCCAGTTCAATGGCCTGTCGCAGGGAGCCTCCTACGGTGATGAGTTTGAAACGGCCACCAATTACCCCCTGGTGCGGCTCACCAATGTGGCAAGCGGCCATGTGGTGTACGCGCGCACCCACGATCACAGCACCATGGGTGTGGCCACCGGGAGCGCGTTGGTGTCCACCCATTTTGACGTACCCGGGACGGTAGAAGTGGGCACCACCAGTCTGGAAGTGGTGGCCAACGGCATCGCCTCGACCGCCGTGACGATCAGCGTCAATTAGTCACTGGACGAGGATCGCGCCCACCAGAGCTGTGATTTATCGACGCTGCCGGATTCGGTTCGAGTTCATCGAAATCGTTGTCCTTTGGTGCATCACCTGCCGACTGAGCTAGCGAGACATGGCGGCATTGATGGCCGAACGAAAGGCGAAGGTGTCACGTACCAGGGTGCCCCTGCGAGAGCCGCTGGTATTGCTCCGGGCTCATCGTCGGCATTTTCCGCACAAATGAAACAACGTCCCAGATCGCCACATCATCCAGAACCTTGCCCCACGCCGGCATCGCGCTCATCTTGATGCCGTGTTTAATGGTCCAGAAGGTGCTCTGGGCATCGGGGATGGCCGCTTGCGCGAGATTTGGCGGGTGTGGATAGAGGCCAGTGCGCACAGCAGACTCCGTCACGCCCGGCGCCAGATGACAGCCTACGCAGAGTGCCGCGTAGTGCTGGGCGCCGGCGCCAATCCTCTCAGGGTCTTCCAGGGCGGGTACCGCAATCGTGCGGGCGCGTGCGGCGATCGAGCGATCCCGCAACTGCTCGATGATCGCCAGCACCATCTTCGTGTGATGGTCATCAGCGCCGATGTTGTACACACCAGAGCCGACGAACACCACAGCGCCCATCGCAAGTACCCCGAGCGTGGAGGCGACAGCAAGAGCCATGCTCGCAATGCGGGTCACGAGAGCTACTCGACCTCAATCGTTCCGACCATTCGCGGATGAATGGAGCAGGTGAAGTGGTACGTGCCGGGCTTGGCGAATGTGAACGTAAAAGTCTCATCCGTGTCCACGGCACCGGAACGAAACACTCCGGTGTCGCTGACCACGGTGTGCGGCTCGTCGTCCTTGTTCGCCCAGGTCACGGTGGAGCCCGCTTTGATGGTCAATGACATGGGCGTGAACATGAAATCCTTGATCACGATCTGAGCGGCATCCGACGACCCGGCACTGGCCAGCGAACCCGTGGCACCCAACCACAGCGCTGCGACGCTGAGCGGCGCCATCCAGCTTCGGGTTTTTGCGAAAGTCATGTGAATCCTCCACTGTTCCGCGATCCTGGGCACTGTCATGCCAGCGTCGTGTCGCTCAATAGCAGCGATCGGGGATGCTTAACGACAGACACGCTCGTAATGCCGAGCATTTGTGACAGTTGATCTGACGGAACTTTGAGAGGTCCCGGACCCGCGCCTGTGCCGGCCGATGGTTGGGGGTAGGCCGTGGATCGAGCGGTGTGAAAGGTGATATGGCCCTCGACCTTTTGGACGATCTGGTGGATGTGGCCATTGAGCACCGTGACAGAACCGAATCGTCGCAACAGCGTCATGAGCTGATCCGAGTCTCCCGTGCCCCAGCCCCAGGGCTCGTAAATGGTCCAGAGCGGCATGTGTGCCATGACTACAACAGGCGTGCTCGCTGCGCGGCCCTTCAGGTCGGCTGCCACCCAGGCCAACTGCTCCGGCCCCAGAGTCCCCAGCCCGCCCGGTTTGAACTGCAGCACGTTGATCAGCGCGACGAAATGCACGCCGGCGTGATCGAAGCTGTAATAGCCCCTGTTGTCTGAGGCCTTGCCGAAGCGGCTGAAATATTCGGTGACGGCAGGATCCGTGGTGTCGTGCTCACCGGGTACGGTGTGCAATTCCGTGGTCCGCAACTGCGACAGCAACTGCTGCGCCAGGTCGAACTCCGCGGGCCTGGACAGGTGCGTGATATCGCCGGTGTGGAGTATAAGGGCGGGGGCTTCCGGCATGGCATTGACCAGGGCAATCGTCTGGGACAGGGTCCCGTTGACGTCGGGGTTGGCGTCCTTGGCAAAGCCGATGTGCGTATCGCTGATCTGCACGAACAGCGGCCGGCCCCGCTTCGCGACCGTTGCCCGGTCTTCCGCGGCCACCGCTAGGTCTATGGGCGTGAAGAAGCCGCCCGCCAGGACGAACAGGGTCCCGGCGCCGCCGTAGGCCAGGCATTTCAGGGCCTCGCGACGCGTCGGGCGAATGGGGTCTGCTGGCATGGCGATCTCCTGTTACGGGTTCAGGAGAGCAGACCCTGCGGTGAGACAATTTATTCCCCGGTTGCGAGTCCTGGTCCTATTCCGGCCGCTCCTCCCGGTCACTGAGCTCACGCAGCAATCGCTCCAGGCCGAGCAACTCCTCCCAGCCCGTATCGGAAATCGCGCGCTGGCGAGCCACGGCATCAACGCGTCCGCCGACCAGCCGATAGCCCTGTGGCGCAAAATCGGCCACCGCCGGCGAGACATCGGTGCGCCCGGCAAACCACGGTTTCACGGTGTGCCGGTCGGTGGAGGCGACCGCGATCAGATGATCGGGCCGGAGCGATTGCAGCTGTGCCGCGACGAGCTCATCGAGCAGCGGATCATTGATCCGAGCACTCACCAGGAAGAAAGCGACGAAGGCCGCCGCGGCCGCCGCGCCGATGCCACTGAGGGCGCCCCACCAGAACGGCCGATTCTGCCAGGCTCTCACCGGCCGTGGGGCCGGGAGCCCGGTCCCGGCGCTACCTTCCTCATCGAGGGCCTGCACAATCCGGGCGCGCAGCGCCGGCGGCGCCTGCTCCCGCGCCAGGTCCCGGCGCAGGGCGGTGCGCAGGCTCCCGAGCTCAGCAAGGATCGCGCGGCACCCGGTGCAGATCTTGAGATGCCGCTCGAAATCCGCGGCGGAAGCGGGATCGAGTTCACCGTCAAAATACTCCTGCACGCGCGGCGATTCAGGACAGGCCATGTACGCCTCCAGCGAGTTCTTCCTGCCAGCGCGACTTCAGGGCCGCCCGCGCGCGGGCCAGGCGGGACATCACCGTGCCGATGGGCACCTGCGTCACCGCAGCGATTTCCCGATAGCTCAGGTCCTCGAGCTCCTTCAATGCCAGGGCTTCGCGCTGCTCTTCCGGGAGCGCGGACATCAGCCGGGTGAGCGTGCGCTGATCGTCTGCGCGGATCGCGAGGCTCTCCGGATCGGGCGTCGCGGCGGTCATGGCGTCGGCATCGTGGGTCTCATGCTCTGCCGGTAGCGGCACATAGGCGCGTCGCTGGGCCTGTGTGTAGGCGGTCGCGTGGCAATTGCGCACGATGGCCAGCAGCCAGGCTTTCACGTCCGTCCCACGCAGGGTCTCGAAGCTCCGATAGGCACGCACGATGGCCTCCTGAGCCACGTCATCGGCGTCGCTGGAGGAGCGGGATAACCATCGCGCGAAGCGGTACGCGGCGTCCAGGTGCGGCAAGACCTCCGCCTCGAACCGGCGGCGCCTGTCATCCACAACTGCGACCGCGCACTGCCGTCACGGGGCTCCGCTGACCGCTCTATAAGGAGAAGGACTTCGGGAAGCTGAAGTTTATTCCCCCTGGGCGCTCTTCAGGGGTGGTGAGAGACCTGCCGCGTGACCAGCCAGTTCACCAGGCGGACGAAGGACGCGTTATCGCCCGCGGACCCGGGCGTCACGCGGTACTTGCCATCGACAATGACCGTCGGCGTGCTATCGGCCTGGTAGGCACGGATCTGCGCGTCCGCCTCCCGCATGCGGGCGTCCACGCTGAAGGAATGCGCGGCATCGAGAAAGGCCTGGGGCTTGACCCCGGTCTTTCGCCCATAGAAATTCGCCACATCGACCACGGTCGGCATGAATTTCTTGGGCAGCTTGCTCGTCGGGTCCATGGTGGCAAGCTCGCCGGTCTTCCAGATCGCATCGAAGAGGGCTTCGTGCGTGCGTTCGACCAGACCCAGGGTTTGCGCGGCAAAGTACGCCCGCTGAAAAGTCGGCCAATCCTCCTCCGGGTGCCAGGAGGCCGGCAGGTAGCTCAGGTGGGCCTGCTTCGGGAGGGCGGCCTTCAGCTGATCGATGACCGGGTAGAAAAGATTGCAGGCGGGACAGGCGTAGGAAAACACCTCCACGACCTCGACCCTGCCCGCTGGCGCGTGCGTCGCCTGCGCCGGCTCCACGCGAAAGTAATGCTGGCCCTCGATCCACTGGGTTTCGGCCGCCACCGGCACGGAGCCGAGCGCGAGGAGGGTCGCCATCCACAGCACCTGGTGTCGCATCGCTCTATTCTAACCGCTCGGGCGCTCCCGTGCTCCTGCCCCGGCAGCCGGCCGATTTCGGCTCTGTTACGATGAGCGGATGAAACGCCGGATGCTCCCCGGTGCGCGGCGGGAATCCTCGCTGGACGCTGCGGCGATCGATGCGCTCTACGGGCTCGAACCGGTATTCGAGCCAGGCCGCACGGTAGGTGACGTACCGGGCAGCCCGGCCGCGGATGATACCGATGCCGGCGGCTCCACTGCAGTCGCGCAGGTTCAGTGTCCCTATTGCGGCGAACCGTTCACGACAGTCCTCGATCTGTCGGCCGGATCGGCGAGCTACATCGAAGATTGTCAGATCTGTTGCCAGCCCATCGAGTTTGGCACTGTCGTGGGTCCAGGCGGTGACCTGGAATCGCTCGAGCTGCGGCGCAGCGATTGATGCCGCTCGACGTCCGACCTCCCGCTATCGCCGGCGCACTTGCTCGCTCTCGTGGCGGATGCCTGACGCTCAGCGTCAGTTTTGCTGCCGATCAGGCTTCCGCGCCCAGGCACCGACGAGCCCGACCAGCGGCACGTACGATTCAGTCGTGTCTAGTTCTTTCTCGAGCCGACCGGCCAGAGTGTCGAAGTCTCCCACATTGCTCGCGATTCCGAACTGCTCAATTCTCGACTGCATTGTCACCAGGAGGTCGTAAAGCCACCGACGCCCCTCCGGATCACTGGCGATAGGCACTTCAATGCGCAACTGCGGTGCCTGGAATCCATTGGCAACCAAGCCGCGATAGAGCGTGATTTCCATGTTCGGCCTTGCATTGCCTCGTCGTAGAGTCTCACACACTAGGTCAGGCAGAAACATGAGGATGAAACGACCGACGATGGCATCGAAAGGGCCATCCAGGCGCAGGTCCGCAAGCTCGGTTTCCGCAAAGCGCAGATGCGCCAGGTGGGCTGAAGCCGCCCGTTCGCGGGCCTTGTCCAGAGCTGTCGAATCGCGATCGATCCCGACGACCTGACCGGCCTTGCCCACCAGCGCGGCCACCAGCAAGGCTACATCGCCGACACCGGAGCCGACATCGAGCACGCTCTGGCCGGCGCGGATACCCGCATCGCGAAAGAACTGCTCCGTGTACGGAGCGAGCGTCCTGGCCTGCCTGGTCAGGCGCTCATGCTCCCGCTCGCTACCGCCGAGCAAGTAGTCCGTGATTGCAGCTGAGCTGTTCATGATGACTCCCGATCGGAGCGGTGACGCGACGTTTCTGCGTCAGGAGCAGTACGGCGCCGAGTGAGAGGGAGAGGGCGACGAAGCGAAAGGCAAGCGACAATCCACCGCTTCGGGCGGCGATGGTGCCGATGGCCGCCAGACCAAAGAATCCTCCGAGATTACCGATAGAGCAGATGCTTGCCAGGGCAGTCGCGGCCGCCCGGCCGGCCAGGAACTGCGCCGGCATGGACCAGAACGGTCCAATGAATCCATACAGTCCAGCCACCGCAATCGTCCAGGCGGCGATGCAGGCAGACAGTGAGCTCACCGACCCGACAAGGTAGAACGCGGCGCTCGCGGTGAACAGTGACAGGGCGGCGTGCCAGTGGCATTCCGACCGGCGCGTTGAACTTCTCGACACCAACACCATTGCTCCAAGTCCGATCGCGTTTGGTGCCATCACCATGAGACCAATCGTAGCGTGGTCAAGTCCGCGGCTGACCGCCCTGATCGATTGGGGCATCCAGAAACCCGCGGCGTACAGCCCGATCAGGAACAGAAATGCGACTGCTGAAAGATGCAAAACGCCCGGATCGGCAATGGTACGGAGCACTGAGGGACGCGCGGATCGCGACTTGAACGCCGCCTCGGATCGCAGAGCCGCCGCGAGGCTCTCCTTTTGCTCTTTGCTGAGGAAAGTGGCGTCGGTGGGCGTGTCGGGCAGAATCAGATAGGTCAACACCCCGCCGGCAACGGCTGGCAGCGCCTCGAGTATCAGCACCCAGCGCCAGCTGCTGAGCCCGAATGCGTTCGCGTGATCCAGAATCCAACCGGATAGGGGCCCGCCCAAAATGCTCGCAGCAGGCAGGGCGGTCATGAACAAGCCGATGGTTTGTGACAGCTCTCGCTGCCGAAACCAGTAAGTCAGGTAGAGGAGTATTCCGGGGAAAAACCCGGCTTCCGCGACGCCCAGCAGGAAGCGGGCGACGTATAGCTGCGCCGGGGTTCGCGCAAAGCCGGTCGCGAGCGACACGAGGCCCCAGCTTATCAGGATTCGCGCGATCCACCGGCGGGCTCCGACGCGTTCCAGAATCAGGTTGCTGGGCACTTCAAACAGGAAGTATCCCCAGAAAAAAATCCCGGACAGGAGGAACGGCAGCAGATGACGCCTGATCATCCGCGTTGTCTGGTCCGCCATGCCTGCCTCCTGTCGCGCGAACCGCTCGGCTCGCGGAGGAAGAGCTTAGGGGACCGGTAGCGTACTGAAAAGCAGAGATTTTAGATCAAGGTGTTGCCATTTTAGCAACGATCTAACGGCGCTTGCGCCCCTCGGCCTCGAGAGCGATGAACTCCCGGCGCAACGTCGCCAGGAACGCCTGTGCCGGCCGCGTCGGCGCGCGCGTCCTGTGACGACACAGCACGGTCCGCGTGCTCAGCAGACTGGCGTGATCGATCGCCACAGTCTTGAGCGTACCTGCACGGACGTCGTCACGAACAATGTGCCGCGGCGCAAACGTCATGGCCATGCCCTTGCGTGCGTAGGCAATGGCGAGCCCAATCTGGTTGATTGTCAGGGTCGCCTGGAGCGTGATACGCGCGGATGCCAGCGCCCGGTCCATGAGCCTGCGCGTCACGTGGGCGTCGTCAATCAGTGCAACACGCTGATTCGAGATGTCCTCGAGGCTCAATTTTGAGCGGCGGGCAAACGGATGGTCCGGATGCACGACGGCCACGATCGGATCGCGAAAGGAGCGCTCCTCAACCACATCGCCATGCGGCTCCGGGTTGAACGCAATCGCGATATCGCACTCGTCTCGCGCGAGCGCTCCCAGGGCCTTGCCACCTCCGGCTACGTGCAGTTCGTAGGCGATCCCCGGATGTGCGCGCGAAAAATCGGCCATGGCCCGGTACAGCAGGCCCGCGACCGCGCCCTCGATGCTAAAGATCTTCACAGTTCCGCGGCGTAGTTGCTGCAGGTCGTCGAGATCGGAGCGCAGACGCTCGAAGTCGCGCCGCGTCGCGTGCGCCTGGCTTGCGAAAACTTCACCTGCAGCCGTCAGACGCATGCCTGCCGCATGTCTCTCAAACAGCGGCGCGCCATAGTCCTGCTCCAGCAGCGCAATCTGGCGACTCACCGCCGAAGGGGCGACGTACAGGATCTCGGCCGCCCGCCGGACTGAGCCTAGCCGGGCCGTCTCGAGGAAATAGCGTAGCGCCGAGAACTGCATTGCCGCTGCTCAGGTCCTCAAACTCATTACGCCAGAGTGTATGGGCGACGCCCGGGCCTTGTCATGGTAATGTTGTGGCGGAAATGCGGGCGCGCAGCGACAGTAATCAATATGCCCTCGGCAGCGCGGATGATGAACTCGAACGTCTGATGCGTCAGGCGGCGTGGCTGCACACCCATACCGAGCAACTCTTTCGTCGGGCCGGGATCGGCCCCGGCCAACGCGTACTCGATCTCGGTTCCGGCGTCGGTGACGTCGCGATGATTGCGGGCTGCCTCGTCGACGCCAGCGGAGAGGTTCTCGGCGTCGATCGGGATCCTCAATCCGTTGCGCGCGCAACGGCTCGCATGTCGCAATTGGGTTTGAAGCAGGTTCGATTCGAGCAGACCGATGTTGCTGATCTGCCCGCCGGGCAGCTATTCGATGCCGCGGTCGGGCGTTACATCCTGATGTTTCTCCGCGATCCGATTGCGGTATTGAAGGAGATCTCAGGGATATTGCGGCCCGGCGGAGTGGTGGCCTTCCAGGAACCGAGCTGGTCCTCTTTCTTGCGTGCTTGCGAGGGTCTGCCGCTGTGGCGCGCGGGCGCCGCCCTGATGGTAGAGGCATTCGAGCGCACTGGGACCAATACGCACATGGGCCCGGATCTTGCCGCTGCCTTCATCAGTGCTGGGCTCCCCGCCCCGGAGTCCCAGATCGATACGCTGACCGGAGCCGAGCGCTGGATGCCTGATGTCCTCCGCAGCCTCGCGCCTCGGATGCAGACCCTGAATCTCTCGCTCGCGCCACTCGGGGACCTGGATACTCTCTATTCGAGGTTGCTGCAGGAGGCGGCCTCGCGGTCGGTCGCGGTGCCGCTGCCGGCCATCGTCAGCGCCTGGGTCAGAAAACCGGTGTCATTATCCTGATAGCGGCTGGCTGGCCGGACCCGGACCCGGGCCCGCGCGGCCATGCTCAGCGAGGAACTGCTCGTGGGTGGGCATGCACTCCGCGGTCTGCCTGATCTGCTGCCTCAGGCCCGCGAGCTGGCGTCGCGTTTCCTCCAGCGAGGGAATGCCGGCCAGTGGATCGAAACGCCTGGGCCAGCAGCGCTGGCCGATGAACAGCGAGAGCCAGTTCGGTTCCACGAACAGTTCCTTGTCGTAGAAGGCCACGCGCCCGCTG